>Ga0114951_10000010_pt1 | contig 246043 bp, 211 predicted proteins | sample AM7aDNAmetaG_FD_88677 | JGI IMG/M metagenome (GOLD analysis project Ga0114951, IMG submission 88677) | Freshwater microbial communities from Finland to study Microbial Dark Matter (Phase II) - AM7a DNA metaG | ecosystem: Environmental > Aquatic > Freshwater > Lake | place: Finland: Lake... | reverse complement strand
CCCTGCCCCCTCTCCGCATTGAGACTACCTCACCCCCCTGCCCCCTCTCCGCCCGGAGAGGGGGAGGTTGATTGTTGAATCAGTGGTAAAAGTTTGGATGGACGACAGGTTAAAGATTTACAAGGATAAACTTCGTTTCAAACGGTTTGAAGAAGATCCTTGCCGGGCTGTATTTTCCCGGATTTTCCAGCAAAGGCTGCCATACTGGTCTGACGGGTTCTTCCAGCACATCGACTTCATCAACCGACTTCGCCCCCGTGGCCATGGCCAGGGTTACTGACGATGATGCAACATCAGATACTGTTACCGATGCCTCCTTTCCGCTTGTTTCTCTAAGTTGCAGGATGATCCCTTTTCCGCTGTGCGAAGGATGTGTGTCAACCAGCACCACGCTGCTCAGGGAGCTTGCAAAAAACGATCGCGGTATCTGGAGGGAATCAGTTTTCACGGAGGCGGGGAATACCCTGTTCAGGAAGGGAACCCGGTTTTCCATGCCAAAATGCTTGGCCACGGTATTTGACGGGTCGGAGGTGGAAGTTATCATATAGCTCCATTTCAGTTCTCCTGCCTGGCTTGCCAGGAAATTGGTAGTCCAGTAGTTGTTGAGAACCCAGGAGTAGATATATCCTGATGCCGGGTAGGCTCCATCTCCCGCCTTCACCGTGGGCGGGGGTAATCCCACCCTGGCAAATTTTCCCGTGTTGATATCTCCCAATTGCACCATGGGAATTTCGGGTGAAACAAAGATGATCTGGCCGCTGTCGCTGCGCAGGGCAGCAAAATCCTGGATGCCGTTCCAGTCGGAAGCGGATCCTGCAATCTGTTCCTTCCCGGCAACCATGGTTCCCCCTGCAACCTCCACAACATGATGGCTGTTTGCAAGGCTGAACGGGAATGACACATACAGGCCTTCAGGGTCGGTAACCGGCAATTTCTTCATGGAGTAGCAGAATTCTATCTTCTGCTCATCGCGGTATAGCCTGATCTCACAACGAATTCCCGCCTCATCGGCACATTCGGCCATTTTCCCGGTAAGAACAACGCTTTTCCACAGCGGGCCATCAGCGCCCTGGCTGACACGCACATCACGCCATGTTTTACGGGTATATTCATCCAGCTTGTACTGTTCCAGCTGGCCCCGGTTCTTCCCCAACCGCTCATAGACCGGCTCGCCGGGCGAATAAGGTGATCGGGGATCAAACAGTTCGCGTTTCCATATTTTGTCATAAAGGCTCGTAATCAAGCCTGTTTTTGGGTTGACCTGAAGCCTGTAACCATCACTTTCAAGTATAGCGCTTCCCCCTGCGTCCGCTCCTTTGTTAACATTGTCACCATCCTGTGTTTTCACCGGAGGCAGGATACGGTAATTTGCATAGCCTAATGCAGGAATATCGTGCAGGTAAAGCATCCACCATGTCCCTTCTTCACGTGTGGAAACCGGCTGGACCGGAATTTCCTGGTTAAAGCAGTTCACGATCCTGAATTTCTTCCCGCGCGGCAGCAACTGGTGATCAATGTATACCATGGCATTTCCCGACCTGTACCAGTTCAGCGTGTTGAAGACGGTGATCGTAGGCACATTCGATCTTGGGAGGTACGGCTGTATCTCTCCCATCAGCTCTTCGCGCAGGATCCGGTTCTTTTTCACGGCACTCCATACGAAGGCCTCCTTTTCACCAAGCTGCACCACGCTGTTCTCGCACAGCGGATCGGTGATGCTTTCGGCCGCGCCAAAGGTATGTTCGTCATAAAAAGCTATGTCATCGTTTATCTGCGCCTGCAATCCGCGGATATGCGTGTTCGCCGGAACACCCATGATCGCAGCAATGGATGCCAGCCCTTCGTTGGCGATGCAGTCGGCATGCGCAGTGCGGGCATAGGCTGTTTGAATGGCTGCCGAACCGAAACCATCCATCCACCAGTCGGGCCAAGCACCCCGTACGACAGGTAATTCGCCGGCATGGTTCGTTTTTACATACTCCAGGAATTCGGAGATGGTGGCAAGCCGCAACTTTGGCCACACATAAGCCTGGTTCCATTGTTCCACCAGTTTGCACGCGGTGGTTGACGGCGGTGAGTTATCGGTAAGGTACCCGCTGAACTGGATGGCGTACTGATCAAATGGGTAGCCCTTTTCCTTAATCTCCTTCAGGTGATGGAAAAGTGCTTTTCCGAAAGTTTCCATGGTGCTGAGTATCCCGAGACTGTTGCCCCACATGTAATGTTCGGGCCTGTTAACCATGATCCGGTTCCCGGATGGCGATTCCCACCAGAAGGTGGTGGGCCTGTCGAACGGTTTGAGGGCGCGGGTATCATTTTGTCCCATATTAAGGAAGTTCACTCCTGCCCCCGAGAGATAGTCGACCAGGCACCACGGCACTCCGTTGATATCGTCCTGCATGGCCGTTTTCACCGGGAAGCCCAATTCACGGAATTCCCTGATGGGCTGCAGGGTGGCAGCGATGGTGGCTTCATCTGCCAGGTCGGAGGAGTTCAGGAACAAACCGGCAAGCTCGATCCTGCCTTCCTTTACACGCCGTTTCAGACGTTCAACCTGCACTGCCGGCCGGGTTTCCAGGTACTCCCTTACTGCCCAAGACGTCTCGCAGGTCCATCGAAAACGTGCATCATCCGGCAGCGAATCGGTCTGATCGCAAAAATCGAGGGCATAATCGATGTACCTCAGGTGATCGGGAAGGATTTCGGTTTGGGGACGGGTGTAACCGATATCGGTGTGGGCGTGCTGGATTAGAAAGATGGTAAAATGGCAAAATGGTAAAATGGTAAAAGTTGAGGTAATTGGCTTTTGGCCGGGAATGGTGATGGTGGCTGTGTGTTCGCCGGAGGGGGTATCTTCGGGCAGGAGGATTTTCACTTCGTTGAAACCGGTTTCCAGTGTGAAACTTGTTTCGGGGCAACCGGCAGTTATAAGTGAGCCTTCGGCCTTTTCTCCAAGGTGGACAAACTGAAAAAGGACGGGAAGGTAATTTTTATCTTTCCCCCTGACAAGGGCGGGTTGCTGTTTTATCGCCAGCTTTTCCTCAACACCGGCTTCGAAGGTCATGTACCATGAACGGCTCTCTTTTGATTCCCCCACGATGCGGATGTGCTGCGGCTGCCCCGGCCGGGTCATTGAAACTGGCAGGCTGAGCACCGCATATCCCATAGGATCATCATATTTGTCGAGCATGGTGGTTCTGAAAAAGAGCGAAGATCCGTTGATGCCCTCCACCCGCCATGGTTTCATTTCCGAGGTGAGTGGGTTGTAAAAAGTGAGGCAGTATCTCCCGTTCACATATAATTTAAAGGAATGGCTGTCGGTGTTGGCATCGATGCCAAACATCCAGACAAAGTTTACCGAAAGTTCTTTCATCGACACTGGCAACGGTTCTGTTTCCCATTCGATGAACTGAACCGAATCGATCGACCGCAGAAGCAGTGAAGCATTTACGTCGGGCTGGGGCGAATGGTACTGAAAGTCTCCGCCTTTGACGGATTTTGCATACCCTTTGAAGAACCTGGCGGGAAGCCCGGATTGTGCCTGCAAAAGCAGGGGGACATATAAAAAAAGGAACACATCGATTTTTCTCATATTGATCAGTTAAAAAAGAGCCAGCTTTTCGGAAGCACTTGTTTGGGCAACCGCTGCCCTTTTACCATCACGATGAGGTTGTCGCTGCCGGTCCGTTCAAAATAGGCCACCCTGATCTTATGATACCCTTTTGAAAGAGCGATGGAGCCCGATTTCTCCCCCATCCCGTGCAGGCCATCATTATCGGCGACCAGTTTATCGTCGATATAAAGGCGGCTGCCGTCATCTGAGCTGGTATAAAAGATGTAGACACTGGTTTCGGGCATCAAAACATACCCGGAATAGACAAAACTGAAAAGATCTTCCTGGTTCCTCGGGGTAAACACAAAATCAGGAACGATCCCCTCGGCTGCAGGCGTGAGTTTTCTGTAATCGGGCAGACTGTCCCAGGTACCTTCATAATAACTATAGCGCAACCCCGGGAAGAGGGCCCGGTCGGGGTCCTGGGCCTTTACGGGATCGGCTTTCCGGAATTCCCTGCTGATCGTGCCGCTGACGGGCTTTCCGTCACGGAAACACCTTGCGTTGATGGTGGCGTTTGTTTTGATGGTAAATGGTTGCAGATACTGGGCTGAAGTACCGGTTGGTTCGGACGTACCTGTACTATAGCGAATTTCCACATGGTCCCGGTCGGTACTGAGGGTGACCGGAAGCGAATCTGTGAATGAATCAAAATCCGTGACGAATAACGGGGGATCGGTTTGGTCGAGCTTCCCTTTTAATTCCACGACCACCACGCTGTTGATCGAATCAGGTGCCACCTTTGGCACGGCGATTACCAGCGCATCGTTATCGCGGTCGGTTTTCAGGGGCAGGCGTTGCGGATCGGAAAGCAGGTACGCTTTTTCAGGCGTATTCAGCACCCCTGCCAGTTTCAGTTCGCCATTTGCCGGCCAGTCAAAAATATGGAGGTACAGGATGGTTTTGTCGCCGCTTGATTTTCTGGTACAACGCCCCCACGATAATTGACGGAAAGGACTGGCCTGGGTTTGGTATACCGATTCGCTGTTCGCTTTCATCCATTTGCCGATCACGGCCAGCCGGTCAACGCTTTCCCTCGGGATGAGGCCTTCGGAGGTCGGACCAACATTGAGCAGGTAGTTCCCGCCTTTCGAGGCGATGTCGGCCAGCATCCTGATAATCTCCTTTGCTGATTTAAAATTCTTATCCGCCTTGTTGTATCCCCAGTGATCGTTCATGGTCATGCAGGTTTCCCAGTCAACCCCGGGTAAGCCGGTTGGAGGGATCTGCTGTTCCGGCGTGCCGAAATCACCGCCGAAAGCCCCCTCCTTTGTAAGACCTTCCATATCGAGCCGCCCGGCACCCACCCGGTTATTGACCAGGATATTAGGCTGGAGGCTCTTCACATAATTATAGATCTCCTTTCCGTGCTTCTCGTTCCAGGTATTTTCCCACTCCCCGTCGAACCATAAAACGCCGATATCCCCGTAATTGGTGAGCAGCTCTTTTAATTCGGCTTTCATGTAGGCAATATATCGGTCGAAATCTGCGCCTTCGGTTGAACGGTCCTTTTCCCATTCCCGCCGGGGCAGGTAATCGGGATGATGCCAGTCCATGATCGAATGGTAAAAACAGAATTTCAACCCGTATTTCTTACAGGCTGCGGCAAGTTCTTTCATGGGGTCGCGTTTGAAAGGCGTAGTCATGATGTTGAAATCGGTTTCTTTCGTGTCGAACATGCAAAACCCGTCGTGATGCTTCGAGGTGATCACGATGTATTTCATGCCTGCATCCCGGGCCATTTTCACCCAGGCATCGGCGTCGAATTTCACCGGGTTGAATTTCGTGCGGAACTGGTCATAATCATCCAGGGGTATTTCAGCAGAAGTGCGAATCCATTCGCCATAGCCGGTCTTATCCTTCCATTCCCCGGCCGGAACCGCATACAGCCCCCAGTGGATGAACATTCCAAACCGGGCGTCGCGCCACCAGGCCATACGGCTGTCGGCATCAGGAATCTTAGCCTGTACTGAAGATGCAGGTTTTGCCGGGTCGGCGGTTTTGGATTTGGATTTTGACTGGGCATTGGCAGGGTGAAGCCCGATTGCGAACAAGCAACAACAGATTAACAGGAAACAACGGTTCATGGCGGAAATTTTCTTGAAGTGAACAGGATTATCGAACCGTAAAAATAAGAAAATCGGTTTACAACAACTACGGTGCAAAGAATAATTTGGCGGTCAATGGATCAGCATCAGGGCTCCCCGGTTGCTTACCTTTGCTTTTTTGCCGTCTTCGTAGTAGATAACCCAGAAATACATCCCTTCAGGACAGGCCATGCCCGCCCTGGTACCGTCCCAGCCCTCAAGAATATCGCTGGTTGTAAACACCAGCTGCCCCCAGCGGTTGAAGATCTGCATGTTGAACCGGGTGATGTTTTCAACCGGCAGGCCGACGATGCGGAACTTGTCGTTGTGACCGTCGCCATTGGGCGTGAAAGCATTTGGGATATAAGGGATTACATGCACGGTTACCTCATCAGAATACGTCTGTCCGCTGCAAAGGGTGCAATGGGCGGTGTAGGTCGTTGTTTCGAGGGGGGTGACTACAAATTCAGGTTGGTCGGATATGAACTCGGCCCCCCGGTACCACTGGTATGCTATCTTTTCCCCGGGGGTAATGGGTTCAAGCCGATAAGGAATGGAGGTAACCACGTAGGTGTCGGATGAGTTGGGAACATACCGCCAGCCTTCCTGGGTTGCGCTCCAGGTCGTTGAATTCCTGTTGGCATTTGGAATGGTATCGCAACGGGTGCCGTATAAATTCTGCAACCCCAGCGTGCATTTGTTATCCCAGTTGGCACAGACCGGCTTGCTGAAGATGTGGTTTTCGATGGTATCGCCTTCTTTCAAAACGATCTGAAATGTTGCAAGGGCATCAGGACAGCCATACATGGGGCACTGGCACCACATCACCACCAGCCTCCTGTGGGGCGCCTGCCCGATGGTCTGATAAAAAACATAGGGGCTTCCGGCCGTGATCGGGTTGTAGTCCTCCATCCCGCCGAGGATACAGTTTAGCGGGCTGGTTGGTGCCATGCTGGGCAGCCGGATGTTTTTCGTGGCACCCCAGTAGGGGTTGTGGGTAAAACTGATCCAGCCATTTTCGCCAATGGAAAATTGGGTGTATGGTTTTCCATAGAAGTTAAAAGTGAAGCCGATATCCAGTGGGCCCATCACCTCGTTATCCGTGATATTCAGTCCTTTTGCCACCTGTCCGAACCTGGCTGAGAGCGAGACCGGCACGCCAGGGTTGATGGTATCATCCACGCCGGCGGAGAATTGGCACGTTGCAGGAGTGGCGTTGATGAAGAGCAGGAAAAAAATGAATATTGAATATTGAATACTGAATTTGGCCATAATTTCTTTTCCAAGCAAATATCCTGATTTTAACTGAAATAATTTTACTTTTGTTCCTCCGAACGACCTTCTTAAACTCAACGATATTTAATCTCCAAAATTTTAACCGGTTATGAAAAAAGATAGTGCGATTTTCAAGGTCATCAAGGATGAATTGCATCGGCAAACCAGCGGGCTGGAACTGATTGCATCTGAAAATTTTGTCAGCGATCAGGTTCTGAAAGCCATGGGGTCATGCCTGACCAACAAATACGCCGAGGGATATCCCGGCAAACGATATTATGGTGGTTGCCAAAATGTTGACATATCAGAACAACTGGCCATCGACCGCGCAAAAGACCTCTTCAATGCCGATTATGCCAATGTGCAGCCTCATTCGGGCGCCCAGGCCAACATGGCGGTGCTGATGACCTGCCTGAAGCCCGGCGACACGTTCATGGGACTGGATCTTGCACACGGCGGGCACCTGTCGCACGGTTCGCCGGTGAATTCATCCGGGATCCTGTACAAGGCGGTAGCCTACCAGGTAGAACAGGAAACCGGGATGATCGACTACGACAAGATGGAAGAAAAGGCCCTTGCCCTGAAGCCAAAACTCATCATCGCCGGCGCCTCCGCCTATTCGCGCGACTGGGATTACAAGCGCATGCGCAGCATTGCCGACAAGATCGGCGCGCTGCTGTTGGCCGACATTGCCCATCCGGCAGGGCTGATCGCCCGCGGATTGTTAAATGACCCGCTCCCCTATTGCCATATCGTAACCACCACCACGCACAAAACCCTGCGCGGCCCGCGCGGAGGCATGATCCTCATGGGCAAGGATTTCGAGAACCCATGGAAACTGACCACCCCGAAGGGTGAGATAAAGATGATGTCGCAGATGCTCGATTCCGCAGTCTTCCCGGGCGTCCAGGGCGGGCCGCTCGAACATGTCATCGCGGCAAAAGCAGTTTCGTTTTTCGAGGCCCTGTCGGACGAATACATGGATTATGTGATCCAGGTAAAGAAAAACGCCGCAGCCATGGCAAAAGCATTTATCGACCTGGGATATCATGTTATTTCAGGTGGTACCGATAACCACCTGATGTTGATCGACCTCAGGACCAAATTTCCTGATATCACGGGGAAACTGGTAGAAAACACCCTGGTACGGGCCGACATCACCGTGAACAAAAACATGGTGCCGTTCGACAGCCGTTCCCCGTTCCAGACTTCGGGCCTGCGCGTGGGCACACCCGCCATTACCACCCGTGGACTGAAGGAAAAGCACATGGGCCAGATCGTCGGTCTGATCGACGAAGTCATCAGCGACATTGAAAACGAAGCAAAAATTATCAAAGTGGGCAGGAAAGTCAACGACATGATGGCGGAGTTCCCGCTCTTTGCCTATTAATGCAAACAATGCAAGCAATGCAGGCAATGCAGGCAATGCAGGCAATGCAGACAATGCAGGCAATGCAAACAATGTAAGCAATGCAGGGCGTGGAAACAACAGGGAGAATGTAAGAATTTAGAACCATGAAATATTTGAATAATTTATAATTTTAATTGCCTGATTAACTTGTTTTTAACATTTTTTCTCATTGTTTGTTTTTCACACGGCGTACAATCTTTTAATTGATTGCATTGCCTGCACTGCCTGCATTGTTTTCATTGTTTGCATTAATTTAGAAACTTTTCTACCAAAACAAAAAGCCAGATGAAGACCCTTTACCTAGTGCGTCACGCCAAATCTTCGTGGGAAGAACCGGGGGTGTCGGATGCCGACCGCCCGCTCATTCCGAAGGGTTTGAAGAAAACCCAGCTGATCGTGGATTTTCTTCTGAAGCGGGAGACTAAAATTGACCTGATGATCTCCAGCCCCGCGGTGCGTGCGTATGAAACCGCAAAGCTTGTAGCTGCCGGATTGGACTACCCGTTGAATAAAATCAAAACCGACCGGAAGATCTACGACGGGTATTATGACCGGATCCTGGATATCATTTACGGCACATCCAACGAGGTGAACTCCCTGATGATCTTCGGCCATAACCCTACGATCACCAACCTGGCCAACCTCTTTCTGCATCCGGGAATAGAAATGATGCCAACTTCCTGCGTGGTTTGCCTGTCTTTTAACACCGACCGGTGGGAGGATATTCCGGCGAGTGAGGCGATCCAGGAATTTGTGATAACGCCAAAGCTGCTGAAATAAGATGACACCAAAGGCAAAAATCCCCATCCTCAACCGCGACCTTAACTGGCTTTATTTCAATGGCCGGGTATTGCAGGAGGCAGCCGATTCAAGAAATCCGTTGCTCGAAAGGCTGAAATTCCTGGGCATTTTCTCCAACAACCGCGATGAGTTCTTCAGGGTGCGCGTTGCCACCCTGAACAGGATGTTAAAGGTGGAGCATATCCAATACGACACCCCCATCAACCCCAAGAAAGCTCTCAAAGAGATCGGGGCCCTGGTTCAGAGCCAGGAAAGGGAATTCATGGAGGTGTACGAGAAAATCCTCCTCGATCTGCGCGAACAGAATATTTTCATTGTTGACGAAACCCATCTCTCCGAATCGCAGGGACAGTTTGTGAGGAAATACTTCCAGGAAAAGGTCCGGGTGGGATTGTTCCCGATGATGATCAGCAGCCTGCTCGACATCTCTTCGCTGCGCGATAAATCCATCTACCTGGCGGTCACCATCGGCAGAAAGGACAAGGCGATCAAAGATGACTACGCCCTGATCGAACTGCCAACCAAGACCATTTCAAGGTTCCTCATCCTGCCCACGGAAGGTGAAAAAAGGTATATCATTCTGCTTGACGACATCATCCGCTACTGCCTTTCGGAAATCTTCTCCATTTTCGGGTACGATACATTTTCGGCCTATACGGTAAAAATCACCCGAGATGCCGAGATCGATATCGATACCGATGTTTCAAAAAGCTTCCTGGAAGTGATGACCGAAAGCCTGAAACAACGGAAACGCGGGATTCCGGTCAGGTTCGTGTATGATAAAGCGATCCCGCAGGACCTTCTGAAGATACTCACCAAACGGCTCGAGATCACTAAGGATGACCCTATCAGGGGCGGTGGCCGGTATCACAACTTCAAGGATTTCATGGGATTTCCAAACCTGGGACACCGGGAACTGGAATACGAACCGCTTGTGCCGCTGAAACACAAGGACCTGCCTGCAAACCGCAGCATCCTGTCTTCGATACGTGAAAAGGATATCATGCTGCATTATCCCTACCAGTCGTTTCAATATATCATCGACCTGCTGCGGGAATCGTCCATCGATCCCAAAGTCCGCTCGATCAAAATGACGATCTACCGGGCTGCAAAAAATTCGAGCGTGATCAACGCGCTGATCAACGCCGCACGGAATGGCAAGTTTGTGACCGTTTTCATGGAACTGCAGGCCAGGTTCGACGAAGAGGCCAATATCTTCTGGACCGAACGGTTGCGCGAGGAAGGGGTCAAGGTTATCCACAGCATTCCCGGTTTCAAGGTCCACAGCAAGCTAATCCTGATCAGGCGCAAGGAAAACAATGGCAATTTTTTCTACTCCTTTATCGGAACCGGGAATTTTAACGAGGATACTGCCAAGGTCTATTCCGACGTCAGCCTGCTTACGGCAAACCAGGAGATCTGCCTGGATGTGGTAAATGCATTTCACCTGATCGAGGAGAGTTACCGCCCTTATAAATTCAAGGCGCTGATCGTGGCCCCGCTCAACATGCGCAACCATTTCATCAAACTGCTGCAAACCGAGATGCACAATGCCGCAGCCGGCAAGGAAGCATGGGTGATCATCAAACTGAACAGCCTGGTCGACGCCACCATGGTGAAGAAACTGTATAAAGCCAGCCAGGCCGGCGTGAAAATAAAACTGATCATCCGGGGCATCTGCACCCTGATCCCGGGCATCGCCGGGCTGAGCGACAACATCGAAGCCATCAGCATCGTCGATCGTTTTCTGGAACATGCACGCATCCTGGTATTCTGCAACGGGGGCGACAACCTTTACTATATTACTTCAGCCGACTGGATGGTGCGCAATTTTGACAACCGCATCGAAGTGGCCACACCTATCCGCGATCCTGAAATCAGGGAACAGATAAGGAAAATACTGGATATACAGTTGTCCGACAATGTTAAAGCCCGTATCATAAGCGATGAAGAGCAAAATCACTATAAAAAAATCAACGGCCCGGCTGTTCAGTCGCAACTTGAAATATACAACTACCTGAAGAGCCTGGTGGAAGAAAAGTAGCGAGGTAGCTAGGTAGCGAGGTAGCGAAATTTTTAATTTTTAATTTTTAATTTTTAATTTTTAATTTCCAAAATTCCTTGTGTCTGTAATTAAACTTGTTTTCCGTATCCTTTTCAACAAGTACCTCCTTACCACGGTGGCATTTGTGGTATGGATGGTGTTTTTTGACAGCAACAACCTCATGACGCGCAACAAACTCCAGGAAAAACTCGACGGGCTGAATGTTGAGAAGCAGTTTTACATCCAGGAAATCAGGAAGGATTCAACCCTGACCAACCAACTGATGAGCGACAGCAGCCAGCTGGAAAAGTACGCAAGGGAGCACTACCTGATGAAAAAAGACAAGGAAGATTTGTTTCTCGTAATCGACACTACTGCGGATCGACATCCATAAGCACTTTCACCTGGGTGAAACCGGGCTCCATACGGAATTTTTCGATCTCCGCGACCAGTTTTTCCTTCATTCCTGCGGACGAAACCTCGCGTTCTATTTTAAACATGATGTGCTTGATGTAATAATTCATGATCCTTGCCACCATCGGGAACTCGGGGCCCAGGATGCGTTTACCGAAGATGGCCCTCAGGGAACCGGCCAGAGAGGCAGCCGCCTTGTTAAGCAGATCCGGGTCCTTGTGCTTTAACCGGATCAGCACCAGGCGCACATAAGGCGGATATTTGAATTTCTGCCGTTCCGCAAGCTGCTGTCTGAACATGCTCACGTAGTCGTTTTTCATCACATCGCGTATCACAGGGTTTTCAGGATTGTAGGTTTGGATGATCACCCTGCCCTGGTTGTTTTTCCGCCCCGATCGTCCGCTTACCTGCGCCATCAGCTGGTAGCTGCGCTCGGCAGCCCTGAAATCGGGATAACTCAGCATATTGTCGGCATTCAGGATGCAAACCAGGCTCACATTGTCGAAGTCGAGCCCTTTGGTTACCATCTGCGTACCCACCAGGATATCGATCTTGCGTTCTTCAAAATCACCGATGATCTGCTGCAGCGAGTGTTTGCTGCGGGTCGTATCCAGATCCATCCGGGTGATGCGGATTTTGGGGAAAATCAACCCCAGCTCCTCCTCCACCTTCTCGGTGCCGAATCCTTTCATTTTTATTGAAACGCCATTGCACTCGGGGCACTTATCGGGAATACGAGCCACGTACCCGCAGTAATGACATCGCAACTGGTTGCTCTTCTTGTGATAAACCAGGGTTACATCACAATTCTTGCATGTGGGCATCCAGTGGCAGACGTCACATTCTAGCCTCAGGGAGAACCCCCGTCGATTCTGGAAAAGGATCGCCTGCTGGCCCAGCCCAAGCGCCGTGGCAAGTTGTTCCAGCAAAACCGACGAGAAATGGCTTTTCATCCGGCCGTGGCGCAGCGCCTCCTTCACATTCACCACCTGGATCAGCGGCATCTCCATCCCGGCATAGCGTTCAAACAATCCCGTAAACCCGTATTTCCCCTGCATGGCATTAAAATAACTCTCGACCGACGGCGTAGCTGATCCAAGCAACGTTTTGGCACCATGGAGGTGCGCCAGGTAGATGGCGGCATCACGGCCATTATACCGCGGGGCCGGATCCATCTGTTTGAACGAGGGATCATGCTCCTCATCCACAATGACCATCCCGAGGTTCGAAAAGGGCAGCAACACCGACGAACGTGCACCCAGGATGATGTCATATTGTTGGGAAACCGCTTGCCCGATGCTGTTCTTTTCGAGCACGGCATTCCAGATATCGACCCGCTCATGCACGTTAAACCGGGAATGGTAAACCCCTACCCTGCTGCCGAAATATTTCCGGAGCCGGGTGATGATCTGAGTCGTGAGGGCGATCTCAGGCAACAGGAAAAGCACCTGTTTCCCCTGGTCGACCACCTCGCGGATCAGTTTGATGTAAAGTTCTGTCTTGCCACTCGAAGTAACCCCGTGCAGCAGAACCACATCCTTCGTCAAAAACGACTCCCTGATGCGGTCGAAGGCTTCCTGCTGGCCAACCGTAAGTTCAATCGACTCAACGGCAGATTCCCGGCCGGTAACCTCAAACCGGCTGACTATTTTATCATACGTCTCAAACACCCCCTTTTTGACCATGATCTCCAGTTGCGCGGCGCTGCCTTTCGACTGCTTCAGCAGGTCCTGACGTTTAACCTCCACCCTTTCGCCAAACCCGAAGTGGGAAAGCCTGATATAGGTCATGACAATTTCCAGCTGTTTCCTGGCCCTTTTTTCAAGCTGATCGAACAACTCCTGCAGGATCTCCTCTGTTTCAAAATCTTCGGTCAACCGGACGAACGTTTCCCGTTTGGGTTTATAGGGGTCGTTCAGTTCCTCTTCGGGCAGGATGATCCCTTTTTCGATCAGACTTTTAATTACGGGGATGGTCTTCTGGATTTCCAGTATTTTCGAGACTTCGGAAATGGCAATGGTCTTGCGGTTCTGCAGGGCTTCAAGCAGAAGAAGTTCCTTTTCATTCAACCCGGGAACATGTTCCGGCCTGGCAGGGTTGAGGGCGATCTTTGATTCGCTGGCAAGTTTGAAGGCCGACGGGAGCGCTGCATTCATCACCTCACCGGGATGGCAAAGATAATATTCGGCGATCCACCCCCAGAAAGCAGTCTGTACAGGGGTTACGATCGGATTTTCATCCAGAACCGAATAGATGTATTTGGGAAGCCGGTCATCGGGCGGCGTTTCATGAACCCTGGCAACAAGTGCCGTATATATTTTCCTGGCGCCAAACTGCACCACAACACGCACCCCGGCCATCACCTGGTCGTTGAGGTCGAACGGCACCCGGTAAGTAAAGGTCCCGCCAACCGGCAAAGGCAGTAAAACATCGGCAAACAGGGTGATCCGTTCCAAACAGAAGTAGCTTAAACACTTTAAAGGGCAAGGATACGCGACATTTCAAGCATCTCCTTGTTGATATCCTTGTGATGCTTGATGGCTTTTTCAAAAGGGGTGAAAACCACCTCCTGTTTGACAATCCCCGCCATCTCTCCCCGGTGGCCCTCAAGCAGTCCTTTCACGGCAAGGTAACCCAGGGAACTGGCCAGTACGCGGTCGAACGCGCTGGGGGCGCCTCCGCGCTGAATATGCCCGAGGATGGTGACACGCGCATCCACCTCAGGAAGTTTTTCCTTGACTTTTTTAGCAACCTCATAAGCTCCGCCGGCATCGTCGCCCTCTGCCACGATCACGATCCCTGAAGTTTTGCTGCGGCGCCAGTCATGCCTGAGCAGGCGGGCAAGGTTATCGATATAGGTGGTTGTTTCAGGCACCAGGATGAATTCGGCGCCACAGGCTATACCGCTTCGCAGGGCGATAAACCCGGCATCGCGTCCCATCACCTCGATGAAAAAGAGCCGTTCATGTGAATTGGCTGTGTCGCGGATTTTATCGGCTGCTTCCACAACGGTGTTTACCGCTGTATCATACCCGATGGTTGCATCGGTGCCATACAGGTCGTTGTCGATGGTGCCAGGCAACCCGATGATCGGGAAATTGAACTCCTTGTCGAAAATAGAGGCCCCTGTAAAGGTCCCGTTCCCGCCAATGGCAACGAGTGCGTCGATTTTGTGCGCCTTCAGGTTATTATAGGCCTGCAAGCGGCCACTGTATTCAAGGAACCGTGCGCTCCTTGCCGTTTTCAGGATCGTGCCGCCGCGCTGGATGATGTTCGACACCGAACTGCTGAGCATCGGCTCGATCTGGTCGTCGATCATGCCATCATATCCCCGGCAGATGCCGTAAACATCAAGTCCGCAATAGATTCCTGTACGTACAACCGCCCTGATGGCGGCATTCATTCCCGGGGAGTCGCCTCCCGATGTCATTACGGCGATACTTGTAATTTGGGCCATATTCTTTAATTTTTGGTGACGGGGTGACGGGGTGAAAAGGTGACGGGGTGACGGGGTGACGGGGTGAAAAGGTAACAGGGTGACAGGGTGACAAGGTAACAGGGTGACAGGGTGACTATACTGTCCCCATTTTACCATTTTGCCATTTTACCATTTTGCCATTTTACCATTTTACCATTTTACCTTGTCACCCTGTCACCCTGTTACCTTGTTACCTTTTTACCTTGTTTCTATTCCCCTTCAGTTATCTTACTTGTATTTTTTTTTGCAAAATTAAAAAATTCGCGGTTTAATTAAAGTCCGGGTTTCGGTTCTGCCGTTTCGTTATATCCCTTTTTCCCGGCAAACATATCGAATTTAACAAACCTGCATTCGAGCGGGCCATTGAAAACCGGGATCCTGCGGGAAGGCCTCAGCCCGATAAATTTGATTGACTCCAGGTCGGACGAGATAAACCAAGCTGTATAACCCGCGTATTTTCGTTTGAGCGTGTCGCCGATCATCTTGTAAAACACCAGTGAATCCTCGATCTTTAGCCGTTCATCGTAAGGCGGATTTGAAATAATAAAACCTTTTTCAAAAGGAGGCGTTGCGTCTTCAAAAGAAACAACCTTCAGGAAAATATCATCATAGAGCCCGGTAAAACGCAGGTTTTCCCTGGCCGAGTCGATGGCGCGTTCGGCACGATCGGTGCCATAAAGGTTAAGTTTCACTTCCGAAACAAGCGAACGGCATTCCTCCTTTACCTTTTCCCACAGCACGGGATCAAAATCGCGCCATTTCATGAAGCCCCATTCCTCGCGGAAAAAGCCGGCAGGCATGTTCTTCGCCAACATGGCTGCTTCGATCAGGAGCGTTCCCGAGCCGCACATCGGGTCGTACAGTGGCGTAACAGGGTCCCATTCCGAAAGCTGCACCAGCCCTGCTGCCAGCACTTCGTTTATCGGAGCGGGTCCGGTACTTTTGCGGTAACCGCGGCGGTGGAGCGACTGCCCCGACGAATCAAACGCCACCGTGCATGAATCCTTGAAAAGATGAACATTGATCTTCAGATCGGGGTTCTCGAGGTCGACCGAAGGCCGTTTGCCGAGTTTTTCCCTGAGCCTGTCGGCAATGGCGTCTTTCGAGCGCTGTGCTACAAACTGGGAATTGGTGAAGACGGTGTAGGAGATCACGGCATCAATTGAAAATGAGTGTTCCGCATCAAGATGGTTCTCCCATGGAAACTCGAAGATCTGCTCGTAGAGGTCCTTCTGCTCCTGGATCTCGAAGTGGAATACCGGCTTCAGGACCCTTAAGGCCGTTCTGCAGGCATAATTTATCCGGTACATGATTTCGGTATCACCGGTAAATGAAACTGCGCGGTTGAGCTTCATGATATCATCGGCTCCCAGGGTCTCAAGCTCCCGGGCCAGCACCTCTTCAAGGCCAGCGACGGTTTTCGCGATCAGCGGGAATCTTTTTCCCTTGTCTTCTCCTTCCATGATTCCTTTCCTTTTTATTTTTTTGGACTAAAGTCCAAACACATTTTTTGATTTCCTTGTCTCCCCGGCCTAAAGGCCGGGGCAATAAAGGCCGGGGCAATAAAAGCCAAGGCAATAAAGGCCGGGGCAACAGAAGCCAGGGCAATAGATGCAGGGACAATAGATATCCCTGGTAATTTTCCGGAAAGTTACGATAATTTTAAATTCTTATCTTTGGAAAAAGATTGTTCTATGAGCTACCGCGTACTGACAGCCCTGCTGTTTTGCCTGATGTTTGCCACCAGCAGCTCCGGACAGGAGACATTCTCCGTATCCGGCAAAGTGGTCGATTTCAAGACGAAAGAGCCCCTTGCCTTTGTCAACATTGTTATCAACAACAGCAATACGGGCGGCACCACCGACATCGACGGCAAGTTCAGCCTGAGTTCCCGGGTACCGGTAAAAAGTCTCCTGTTGTCGTACGTTGGTTATGAACCAAAGACCGTGATTATCGGCAGGCAAACAAAAGAGCTGCTCATCCAGCTGGTCCGCAAAGAGATCGACCTGCAGGAGGTGGAGATACTCCCCGGTATCAACCCTGCTCACCGCATCATCAGGAATGCCATTGACAACCGCGACATCAACAACCCGGAAAGGGTGAAAACATTTTCGTATACCGCCTACGATAAAACGGTTTTCACGGTCGACAAGGACACCACGGTGAAAGGTGATTTTGCGGCACTGGTCGACACTTTTTACATGGGACATCCGAAGGAGATGACCGTGAGGGTCAACGCCAGTTCCGATTCTGCGCGCATGGATTCTGCCAGGAACGATTCCGCAAGCAAGCGACTTGAACAATTTCTCAGCAGTCAGTACCTTTTCCTGATGGAAAACGTGACCAGGCGGAAATTCATGGCCCCGGATAAAAACTACAACAAGGTCATTGCCACAAAAATGTCGGGGTTCAAAGATCCGATCATGGTCTTCCTTTCGACCCAGATGCAGTCATTTTCGTTTTACAAGCCCTTCATTTCGATCATGATGAAGGATTACATCAATCCCATCGGCAGCGGCAGTTTCAGCAAATATTTCTTCAAACTGGAAGACACGACATACACCGGAAACGACACCGTGTTCATCATCTCGTTCCGGCCGCGCAAAGGCACCAATTTCGACGGGATGAAAGGCGTAGTATCGATCAACTCGCACAACTGGGCCATCCAGAATGTCATTGCCGAGCCCTGGCCGAATACGAACAGCTTTAAGATCAGGATCCACCAGATGTACGAACTGATCGACGGGAAACAATGGTTCCCCGTACAACTCAATACCGACGTTGCTTTCAACAACATGCAGGTTGGGAATTACAAGGCAGTGGGAAGCGGCAGAAGCTATATCCGCGACATCGTCATAAACCCTGAAATGGTGCGACGTGAGTTCAACCACCTCGATGTGGAGGTCGACAAGGATGCCACCACCCGCAATGAGACTTTCTGGAACCAATACAGGGTCGACAGCCTTAGCCGGAAAGACCGGCAAACCTACAAGGTGCTCGACAGCATCGGCAAGGCCAACAATTTCGATAAAACTGCCAGAACCGTGCAAACCCTGCTAACAGGCCGCATTCCATGGGGAATCATTGACATTGACCTCAACCGTCTCCTCAATTACAACACCTACGAAGGCCTGGTGATCGGCGCCGGAATCCATACCAACGACCGGCTGGCCGACTGGTTCAAGATCGGCGGATTTTACCAGTATGCCTTTGGCATTTCAACGTCAAAGTATGGCGGGGATGTTCGGTTCCTGGTAAACCGGCGCCACGATATCACCCTCGGCGCTTCCTTTTTCTACGACCTGGTCGAATCAGGCGGTGTGAGCTATCCGCATGATTATGAGTCCATCCTGTCGGGAAACTTCCGGCAATTGCTGTTAAAAAAACTGGACCGGGTTGAGAATTTCAGCTTCTCCCTTGGATTCAGGGCTTTCAAATACATGTTGTTCAGTGCCGGGATATCCAGTGATTTTAAAACCACCACCACCTACGATTACGCGACAGTCAACGAAAACACAACGCTCCTGTCCGACCAGTTCCGGTTTACCACGTTGACTGCCGGGTTTAAATGGGCCTACGGGGAGAAGTTCATTCAGACGGTCAAAAATAAAATTTCACTGGGAACAAAATACCCGGTGGTATGGCTGCAATATACCCGGGGGATCAAAGGGCTGCTCGACGGTGAGTTCAATTATAACCGGCTCGATCTCAAGGTGCGCAAGACCTTTAACATCAAATATCTCGGGAAACTCACCCTCCAGTTTAACGGCGGGTATGTCGACCAGCCGATCCCGGTCTGCAACTTATATTATGCTCCTGCCAGTTACCGCCTGATCACACTTTATGCGCCGAACAGTTTCGGAACCATGCGCAACAACGAGTTCCTTTCGAACAAGTATGGCACCGTTTCTATTTACCATGATTTCGGCTACCTGCTTTATAAAGGGAAACACTGGTTCAAACCTGAATTTGCCTTAGCACAGAATATCGGTTTCGGGTGGCTTGACCACAAGGAACATTACATCGAGAACAGTCTCCAGCCCAAAGAGATGAACCTGGGCTACTATGAATCGGGACTGCTCATCAACAACCTCATCAACTTCAAACTCTACACCCTCGGAATTGGCGCGTTTTACCGCTGGGGGCCTTACTCATTTGACAAGGTGGGGGATAACTTCGGGTATAAGGTGGCGATGATTTTTCCTATGTGACAGGGTAACAGGGTGACAGGGTGACAAGGTGACAAGGTGGACAGGTGGACAGGTGGACAGGTGACTTTCGTAATTTTTAATTTTTAATTTCCGCCTCGTGGTGCTATTTAGACCGGTTCGAAATTTCATTTCAGTATTGGAAGGTTTAAATAATTATTTACATTTGTACATATAATTTCTGACAAGAATCTGATTATGGAAGAAAACAACAACACGCATTCCCCCAATGAACCTGAAAAATCAAAAGCCTCGACGCGCCGTGACTTTTTAAAGAACCTCGGTCTTGCAGGTGTTGGTGTGGCCACGGGGGCTGCAGCGCTTTATTCCGGACATATTTTCGAAGCCAAAAAGGAGGCAACCGGCGAGAGCAAGGTACTACTTACCCAGGACGGCAGGTTGGTTTCAGTGGACTCGCTGGAGATCAAATCGCATGAAAAAACCGGCGAAGATCTCCGTGAATCTCAAAGCCGCGAGGGTATTCCGGGCCGCCGGTGGGTGATGGTAACCGATCTTTCTCGTTGCAGGAATGCACGCAAATGCATCAGCGCATGCCAGGAAGCACATCATCTCCGCCCCGAGCAGTACCATATGAACACGCTGCAGATGCAGGATTCTCCCAACACGGCGCCATACAACATGCCAAAAAACTGCCAGCATTGCGACAATCCTCCGTGTGTGGCAGTCTGCCCTGTCGACGCCACCTACAAACGGCCCGATGGTATCGTACTCATTGAAAACGACCGTTGCATCGGCTGCCGTTTCTGCATGGCCGCCTGCCCCTATTCGGCCCGCATTTTCAACTGGATCGAACCAAAAGATGCCGCAAAAGACCAGGGAATCGAATACAACGCCGAGTTGAACGTTCCGCAGAAACTGGGAACCATCTCAAAATGCCTGTTCAGCGCCGACCGCCTTCGCGAAGGAAAGTTGCCATATTGTGTTGAAGCATGTCCCAACAGTGTTTACTATTTCGGCGATGAAAACGAAGACTCCGTGACAAACGGGACAACGAAGGAGACCGTCAGGCTGAGTAAACTCCTGCGCGACAACGGCGGATACCAGCTCATGCCCGAACTTGGCACAAAACCCCGCGTTTATTACCTGCCACCCAAGAATCGCCTCTTTCCGTTTGAAGAAGCAAAAGATGCAACACCCGAAAAAGTTTAATGACCATGGATGACAACAAACTGACATTTGACAAAATCACCAGCGATCTTACGCATCATATCAGGATCAACAAGGGATTCCTGGTGTGGATGGGCTTCCTTACCGTTTCACTGGTTGCCTGCCTGTATGCCTACAGCCTTCAGCTGCGCACAGGGTTGGGCGTTGCCGGTATCCGCGATTATGTAACCTGGGGCCTGTACCTGGCAAACTTCGTATTCTTTGTTGCCGCCAGCCTCATCGGGATGCTCATCAGCGCCGTGCTGGGGCTGGCCGGGATGAAATGGATCACCCCCCTCACCCGGATCGCCGAAACCATCGCTGTATCCTTTGCTGCCGTGGCCGGACTGGTCATCGTGTCCGACATGGGGCGCCCCGAAAGGCTCGCCTATGTTTTCATTTACGGACGCCCCCAATCGCCGATCCTCTGGGATGTCACCGTCATTATTACCTATTTTGCGCTCAGCCTGCTGCTGCTTTACCTGCCGATGATCGCCGACATGGCCATCCTTCACCGCAAGGGCGCACTGCCATCGTGGCTGAAAGGCACCTACAAATGCCTATCCCTGAACTTCACCGACACGCCGGCACAAAACCGCATCATCAACCGCTCCATCAGGATGCTGCTCATATTACTGGTACCGATGGCTTTATCCATCCATACGGTCACCTCCTGGCTGTTTGCCGTAACATCCCGTGCGGGCTGGGACAGTTCCATTTTCGGGCCCTATTTCGTTTCCGGCGCATTTGTAGCAGGCTCTGCCGCCGTGATCATCGCCATGTTCTTCTTCCGCAAAAATTATAAACTGCAGGATTATATCACCGACCTGCATTTCGACAACATGGGCAAAGTGCTTGTGACGGTCTCCCTGGTCTACCTTTATTTCAACATCAATGAATTCCTGGTTCCCGGGTATAAGCTTCAACGCGCCGACGCCATTCACCTAACCGAACTTTTCAGCGGCAAGGATGCATGCATGTTCTGGATCGTTCAGATCGGCGGACTGGTGCTGCCTATCCTGCTGCTGTTTTTCCGCCCGTTCCGGAAACCATTGCCGATCCTGGTCATCTCCATCGCGGTGCTGATCGCGGCGTGGTTCAAACGCTACCTGATCGTGATCCCCACCCAGGAGCATCCATTCCTCCCGATCCAGCATGTGCCGCAGAATTTTGTCGTATACACGCCCACACTGGTTGAAACCATGATCACGATAGGGCCGTTCATATTGGTACTCATCATCATCACGCTGATCTCCAAATTTTTCCCTGTGATCCCGCTTCATGAGACGGCCGTTGAAAAAGGGGTGGAGGATGTTTAGCAATGCAAACAATGCAAACAATGCAAACAATGCAAACAATGCATACAATGCAGGGAAGGCAGACAAAATAATTAAGAAACTGAAATAAGCAAGGGACTATGTGTTTTAAAAAACAATTTTTTCTTCTATTGATTTTCGCGGCGGCTTTAGGGTTTAGGGTTACGGCTCAAACCTGGGTTGTTCCCGACGACCAGAAGGCCGTGACGGCCCCGGCTAAGTTCACCCCGGCCATGCAGAAGCAGGGAGAGCAGGTGTATACAAAAAATTGCCAGTCGTGCCATGGCTTGCCCGGCAAGGACAATTGGGTTAAACTCGTGCCTCCCCCGGGTGACCTGGCAAAGGAAAAAGCCCAGAAACAAACGGATGGCGAGATTTTTTACCGCATCACCACGGGCAAAGTTCCCATGCCCGAGTTCCGCAACATCATCCCCGAGGATGACCGTTGGAATGTGATCGCTTACCTGCGCACATTCAACCCTAAGTATGTGCAGCCTGAACCTTCGGCAAAAACAGCATTCACGGGCAGGATCGTCACCCTGGCCATGCAGTACAGTGAGCCGGTGAAAAAGATCGTGGTCACCGCGCACGAGAAACTAAAGGATAACGACAAGGCACCCGCGGCCGGAATTGAAGTCATGCTCTATGTGAAACGCTTTTTCGGAAACATGCAGGTGGGCGATATGAAAACCACCAATGCAAAAGGTGAAGCCTTTTTTGAATTTCCTGCCGACCTTCCCGGGAACAGCGCCGGAAACGTTGACATCACCGCGCAGGTGAACGATCCGAAAAACCAGATGAAAGCCACGCCCGCCGCGGCTACACTTGCCATCGGGGTTCCGACCAGCAGACCCGGGCTTACTGAAACCCGCGCCTGGTGGTCAACAAGGGGTAAAGCGCCAATCTGGCTGCTGCTTACCTATACCTTGTCGGTGCTCATCGTTTGGGGATTCATCGTTTATATTGTGGTTTCGGTGATGAAGATCAGGAAACTTTCGCAAGGATAAGTCAGGCAATGCAAACAATGCAAACAATGCAAACAATGCAGGCAATGCAGAGAATTTGGAAATGATGGTTTTTGGGTAAGGGGGATTATGAAAAAGAGGATTTTTGTTTTTGGCGTTTTTCTTTTGGTTTTTGCGGGGATGGTTTCTTTGCCGGTATTTGCACAGAATGTGCGTGCCGATGAGCCGGGGGTGGTGGAGCATCTGGACACCATAATTCCTGCCGGCATTACCTTCAGCAATGACCAGGGGCAGCCGGTGCAACTGAAGTCGGCCATTAAAAAGGCGACTATCCTCGCGCTGGTTTATTACGACTGCATGGGCGTATGCCCTACGCTGCTTTCGGGTGTTTCAGATGCAATTGAAAAAATGGGGCTGGAACTTGGGAAAGATTTCCAGGTGGTCACCGTGAGTTTTAACACCGACGACACACCGGCAAAATCGTTGGCAAAGAAACCAAACTTCCTGCGCGAACACAGCAGGCCGCACGCTGCCGACTGGCAATACTTCACCGGCGACAGCGCCAACATCATGGCGCTAACCAACTGCGTCGGGTTCATTTTCCAACGCACCGGCAACGACTTCATGCATCCGGCCTGCATCATCGTCCTCAGTCCCGAAGGCAAGGTTACCCGCTACCTGTACGGCACCTCGTTTCTTCCGTTTGAGGTGAAAATGGCCATCATCGAGGCTCAGAAAGGACAGTCAAGACCCACCATCAACCGGGTGCTTGAATATTGCTTCAGTTATGATCCCGAAGGACGGAAATACACGCTCCAAGTCACGAAAATAACGGCAACCATCATCATTTTCTTTGCTGTTTTATTGTTCATTATTCTTATTGTCCGGTCATCCCGGAAAAAAACGAAAACGCAAAATTTATAATATGACTGAAGAAAAGACTCATCACCCTGAGCCAAGTTACCTCGTCAATACTGGCAAATACAAAGGCCTGATGTCATGGCTTACCTCAACCGACCATAAACGGATTGGCCTGATGTACATGTACGCCATGATGGTATTTTTCATCGTCGGGGTATTGCTCGGTGAAATCATGCGGCTTGAACTGTTCAGACCAGGCCAGCAGTTTTACGGGCCCCAGATGTACAACGGGTTGTTCACCCTGCACGGCATCATCATGATCTTTACCGTGGTCATCCCCGGGCTGGCTGCCGTGTTCGGAAATTTCTCGATGCCCATTATGATCGGCGCAAAGGATGTCGCCTTCCCGCGGCTCAACCTTTTTTCATTTTACCTGTATATCATCGGTGCGGGAATAGCGCTTACCTCGCAATTCATGGGTAACGGCCCCCCGGATACGGGCTGGACGTTCTATGCCCCGTACAGCATTCAAACGCATACCAACGTGGTGGCGGCCGTGTTTGGCGCCTTCGTGCTTGGTTTCTCGTCCATTCTCACAGGCCTGAATTTCATCGTGACCATGCACCGCATGCGGGCTCCCGGGATGACCTTTTTCAAAATGCCGCTTTTCCCATGGTCGCTCTATGCTACCGCCTGGATACAGGTATTGGCTACGCCCATCGTGGGAATTACCCTGCTCATGGTCATTGCAGAACGCTGGCTGCGCATCGGGTTTTTCGATCCCTCCCTGGGAGGCGACCCGGTGCTTTACCAGCATCTTTTCTGGATCTATTCCCACCCTGCGGTGTACATCATGATCCTGCCGGCCATGGGGGTTATCACCGAGATCATCCCCACCTTTGCACAACGGAAGGTATTCGGGTACAGGGCCATCGCCGTGTCAAGTCTCGCGATCGCGCTGGTCGGTTATTTCGTGTGGGCACACCATATGTATACCTCGGGCATGAGTCCGACAGCCCGGTGGATCTTCTCGCTGCTTACCTTCCTGGTTGCCGTTCCCAGCGCCATCAAGGTATTCAACTGGGTAACCACCATGTACAGGGGTTCCATCGACATGAAACCGCCCTTCCTCTTTGCACTCGGGTTTATCTTCCTCTTCATGATCGGCGGCATGACCGGGCTTACCCTCGGCGCACTGGCCACGAATATTCACGTGCATGATACTGCATACGTGGTGGCCCATTTCCACTACATTGTATTCGGCGGCGTGGGCTTTGCCTTCTTCGCGGCCATCCACTACTGGTACCCGAAGATGTACGGCCGAATGTACAATTTTAAACGTGCCAACTGGGCTTTCGGGTTCCTTTTCATCGGGTTCAACCTGCTTTACTTTCCGCAGTTCATCATCGGGATCATGGGCATGCCCAGAAGATATTTTGACTACCTGCCGCAATTTACCCTGGGAATGCAGCTCTCTTTCTTTGGCGGTATTCTATTGCTGATCGGGATCATCCTCATGATCACCAACCTGTTCAGCAAAAAAGGAGCTATCGCGCCTGCCAATCCCTGGGGTGGCCGCACCTACGAATGGACCGTGCCCTCGCCTCCCCCGGTTGAGAACTTCGAGGTGATGCCGGTTATGGGAGAAGATGAGGAACCGTATGATTACAAATAGCAAAATGGTAAAATTGCAAAATGGTAAAATGAAATGGTGAAATGGTGAAATGGTGAGGTAGCGAAAAATCGTAAATCTAAAATCGTAAATCTAAAATTGCAATATGGAACATCGCGACGACATTGGTGCAAAACTGGGCATGTGGGTCTTTATTTTCACGGAAATACTCCTTTTTGGCGGGTTATTCCTGGTTTATACTGTGATGAGAGGCCGTTATGCCGCCGATTTTCATTCGGCTGCCCACCACCTGAACGCATTTATTGGTACAATTAACACCCTTGTGCTGCTGATCAGCAGCGCCACCGTGGCCATGTCGATCACGGCCGTGCAGAAAGGGCACAACAAGTTTGCCGTGCTCCTTCTCTTCATCACGCTCGTGTGTGCCGCCATCTTTATGGTCAACAAGTATTTTGAATGGGGGCACAAGTTCCAGATCGGGCTCTATCCCGGCTCCGACCTGATGCTTACCATGAACCATGGCCAGGTGATGTTTTTCAGTCTCTATTTCTTCATGACCGGACTGCATATGTTCCACCTGGTGGTGGGAGGCATCATCCTTACCATCGTCATGGTCAAGGTTAACAGCGGCGCCATCAACAGCACCCGGTACGTGTTACTTGAAAACGGCGGACTTTACTGGCACCTGGTCGACCTGATATGGATATTTTTGTTCCCGCTATTGTACCTGATTACCTAAGAGGTAGCGAAATAGCGAAAAATCGTAAATCGTAAATCGTAAATCGTAAATCGTAAATCGTAAATCGTAAATCGTCATTTGTCATTCGTAATTTTTAATTCGTAATTCTTAATTCTTCAAGTCATGGAAGCCGAAACCGTTCATATAACTCCTTACCGCACATATGCCTGGGTGCTGATCACGCTTTTAGCGTTTACGTTTCTCACCATCACCGTTACGTGGATCAACCTGTCGGCCCTCACGGTTTTAGTGGCCCTGGCGATCGCTACGATCAAAGCAGGAATTGTGCTGACGTACTTCATGCACCTTAAATTCGAATCATCGCTGTTCCGGATTTTTGTTGTCGGGGTGCTGGCCATTTACGTGCTGGTGATTATCTTCACGATGTCGGATTATTTGTTCAGGTAAGAAGGTGACAAGGTAACAAGGTAACAAGGTGACAAGGTAACAGGGTAACAAGGTGACAAGGTAGTGAAGTAGTGAAATTTTTAATTTTTAATTTTTAATTCGTAATTCAAACATATGGGTGCTTCAAATTATGTTGAAGGGGTTGATCTGGCTTTTAAGATCATATTAGGAATCAGCTTTTTTTTCCTCATCGGGATTACCACGGTGATGCTTTATTTTGTTATCCGGTACCGCAGGAAAAAACATCCTGTGGCCATACAGATGAAGGACAACAATCTCCTGGAGATCACCTGGATCACGATCCCGCTGATCCTGGTGCTGCTGATGTTCTATTTTGGCTACGTGGCTTTCAGGCCGCAGCGGATCGTGCCAAAAGACGCCATGCCGATTTCGGTCATCGCCAAGATGTGGTTCTGGACCTTCGAATATGAAGGCGGGAAGCAATCGCCCGTGCTGGTTGTTCCTTTGAAAAAACCGATCCTGCTGAACCTCCATTCCGACGATGTAATCCACAGTCTCTATATCCCCGCCTTCCGCATCAAGGAAGATGTCGTTCCGGGCAAAAGTAATTACATGTGGTTCATCCCCGAACAGCTGGGCGAATACGACATCCTGTGCACCGCTTACTGCGGATTGCGCCATTCATACATGGAAACCAAGGCCAGGGTAGTTACCGAAGCGGAGTACCAGGCCTGGCTGCTGGCTCTGCCGGCAAAATCAAGCGAGCCGGCCGGCCTCACCATCCTCAAGAAAAACGCTTGCACCGGCTGCCATTCCATCGACGGCACCAAGCTGGTGAGCGCCTCCTTCAAAGGGCTCTACGGCAAAACCGAGAAAGTACTTACCGATGGCAAGGAGCGGTCGATCACCGTGGATGATGCCTATATTAAAACCTCCGTGTACGAACCCGACAAGGATATCGTGGTTGGTTTCCCCAAGGGCGTCATGAAAACCTACAAAGGGATTGTCACGGAGGAAGAACTGAACCAGGTCATCGACTACTTCAAAACCATCAAATAACCAAACTCGACCTACCCGGTTTGTGATTTTTAATTTTTAATTTTTAATTCTTCCTCTTGCACACTTCGAGCTTCAGAGACCTCCTGGTCCTGACCCGCTTCCCCGTCTCCCTCGCGGTCACCTTCACCGCCTTTGCCGCTATGGTCATTTGTACCGGGGATGTGGCCTTGCCGATGCTTCTGCCCGTTGCCGGGATATTCCTGCTCGCATCCGGTGCCTCCACCTTCAACCAATACCAGGAGTGGCCATTCGACGAAAAGATGGAACGCACCCGCAGGCGCCCGCTGCCCTCGCGGCGCATCAGCACCCAGGAAGCCCTGAGGGTCGCCATGATCTGCATCGCGGGAGGGATCCTCATCCTGGCCTATAATTCAACCATAACATGTTTGCTGCTGGGCATCTTCAACCTGATCTGGTATAACGGCGTTTACACCTGGCTGAAGCGCAAAACCGCCTTTGCCGTGGTTCCCGGTGCCCTCACGGGCGCAATTCCGATCCTGATGGGCTGGACGGCTGCCGGGGGACAGCTGAACGATCCGAAAATGATCTTCCTGGCATTTTTTCTCTTTATCTGGCAGATGCCCCATTTCTGGCTGCTTACCCTCAAATACGGCCACCAGTATCGCCAGGCAGGGTTCCCGGTACTCACCGACTTCTTCAGCGAATTCAAGGTAAAAATCGTGATCATGACCTGGATGATCGCCTCCTCGGCCACCTCCTGCATGTTTATTTTTTTCAAAATCCTGCACCTTCCCGTGCTTGAATACGGCATCATCATCCTGAACATCGCCCTGCTCCTGGTGATCGCCTGGCAGTTGTTCCTGGCCTCCACCCTGAAGTACCGGCTGATCTTCATCACGGCCAACCTGTTTATGCTCATGGTGATGACAAGCCTGATGGCAGATAGTTTGCTCCGGTGATAATTTTACTTAACCCGGTTTCCAATTGGCTATAAAATTTGAAATCGGATCCGCCTACCCCTAAAATAATATTCTACCCCACCATCCCAAACATCACCGGCCCTGATGCCAGGAAAAAAGAATTAACATTCCTTCCCGGACCAAACACAAGTAATAAAATAGCCGAAATCCCCGGTCTGGCCGATTTGCAGGAGCGCTTCAAAGAGATCTCGGTACTCGCCAAAAAGGTATGGGAAGAGATTTACCGGTTGCTGACGGAGGAGTTTGGGTATTTTTTGTAACCATTAACAATTACAGGATCATCTATATTTTCACTCAGGTAGTCAAGTCCATTTATTTGGTTTAGCGGGAATCCGCGCAAGCTTACAACCTTTATCTTCAAGAAGCTTGCACATTGTTTTTCCACTAATTATTTTCATATTCAAACTGCAAGTTCCATCACTGTATCCCTGTTCTCCAGGTGTATAGTCTCCATATCAATTGCTAAACAGCCTTCAACCGCATCATAAAGGTTATTGATCAGTTCTACCACCGAATCACCCTGAGATGCACATCCCGGAAGAGAAGGAACTTCTGCCCAGCATCCCCCTTCTACACCAGTGATAAAACGTTGAAAATTTTAAAAGATCTTTCAGCGTACTTCGATTTTGTTTTATATGAGCCGGGGGCGACCAAAAAAAAGAAGACCTTGAGTAATAGCGTCACGGTGATCCCGGCTGATCCAACGATTGATATATCGGATCTCTCTGACATTTTTACCGGTCTTAACGCGGATGCAAAACAACTCAGATCAAAGGCATGGCAAAGATAGACTGGCAATCCCCGATTGTCTAATCGCAGCCACAGCCATTATTTCTGACATGGAACTATTTGCATACAATACGAAGGATTTCAAATTTATTAAAGAACTAAAGCTGTTCTATATGGAAAATTCATAAAAAAAGAATCAAGATTAATTTCATTACCGAATCGAAATATTTGTACTAATTTTGTAGTATGAAAAATTCAGAATCATTTACAGATTTACTAAAGAGTGCGACTGAATCAGTTAAAAGAAAAGCACATCGAAAAAAAGTGCCCATTGCAATTTCCGAAAATGGTTGCATAAAATTAATTTATCCTGACAATAAGGTTAAAGTTGCAAGAAAAGCTTCCCGCGGTATAGAAAAACCATAATTGTATGCAACCTCGCTTTCGATTGTTTGCCGGCCCAAATGGTTCCGGTAAAACATTTTTATTCAATCATTTACGAAGCCAAGGATATATCCATACAGAAATTTACGTAAGTGCCGACAGGATCGAAAACGATTTGAAACTTCATAGAAAATTCTTCTTTCCATCATACCGGGTAAAAGTTTCTGATGAGGAGTTAAAGGACTTTATCAGGAACTCAGATCTTTATCAAAAAGTTGAAGACCGTTCATTTATTGATAAGATATTTGTAAGAAGTGGCATCCTGACCCTTCAAAGGGGCGATATGAAAATTAACTCTTACATAGCCTCATTTATCGCGGCTTTTTTATGTATAAAGCTTCTTAGAACCGAACAATCATTCTGTTTTGAAACTGTATTATCTCATCCTTCCAAGTTTGAGTTACTTGAGAAAGCTTCAGCAGCTGGGTATAAAACCTATCTGTATTTCGTGTTTACCGACAACTGGGAATTGAATGTAGAACGTGTAAAACTCAGGGTTAAAGATGGTGGTCATAATGTTGATCATAAAAAGATCGAATCCCGGTATTTTCGTTCATTATCCAATTTCGGTCACGCTGCACGGCTTGTTAATTCAGCTTTTTTAATCGACAACTCCAAAGCATTTACTCGTGTTGCGGAATTAATAAACGGAAAAGTTAACTACGTTATGGAACCATTTCCGGCATGGTTCCGCAAATATTTCAATCCCGTTGATTTTAAGTTTATCCAGTGAATTCAAGTAATTGAAGCTGAATCCTGACAGACTGATGAATGTCCCCATACTTAAGTCCGATGTGCAAATGCAACCAGCACCCGGGAATAAATTCAGGCATGAAATTTGACACAATACCTGTTTGACAGCCTGTCACGGTAAAATTTTCTCTTTGATTATTTTAGCGTGTTGCCGGCTTTCATAAAATCCCGGAAAATAGTTAACTTTACATTTTTAAAGATTACAACTATGGCTAAATCAGGTTCATCAATATTGCTTGCCGCTGCAGTGGGACTCGCGGCCGGTATTGGCGTAGGGCTGCTCATTGCCCCTGCAAAAGGGTCAAAAACACGCAAACGGTTGAAAAAACGGCTTATGCGCCTCGCCGACGTGATGCAGGATGATTTCTCGGAAAAAGTCAACGCGTTCAAATCGGCATTTGCCGCCGAAGAAGAAGATGACGATGTGCCCGTGGACATTACCGTGGCAGGAAATGAGGAGGTAAGCTGATGGGAACCGGGAATATTTCTGACAATTTTTCGCAGCTTACCGAAAATGTCAAGGATTACGTCAACCTGCGGATTGACCTCGCAAAGCTGGTCCTCACCGAGAAGATCGCCAAACTGGCTACCTTTTTCCTGATCGCCATCATCTTTTTCATCCTGTCGATGTTCCTGTTGCTTTTTCTTTCGCTCGCCTTCGTCTTCTGGTTTGAAAAAGACCTCGGACCAGCCTGGGCCGGCGCCCTGATCGTTACCGCTTTCTACGTTCTCGCGGGCGTTGTGATCTATATCCAGCGTCACAACCTCTTTATCAATCCGCTGGTCTCGCAATTAACTAAAATCCTGATGGAGGATAAAGATGAAAACGACTGACCGGTACAGGGTTAAAGCAGAGAAGATCCATTCGCTCAAGGATATCGCGCTGGAGAAACAACGCCTGCAGTTTGAAATACTGAAAAAGGAGCAGGATATACACAATGGCTACCGGAACATCGCGGAAGCCCTGACTTTCAGGAATCTGGCTTCGACGGTAGTGAACGAGGTGGCCGCATCCTCGTCGGTGATTGCCAAGGCCTTTTCAATCGGAAAGTCGCTCATGGCCCGGCGCAAGAAAAGGAAAGCCGACAAACTGAAAGAAGTATCCGACGAATCAGGGTCATGAAGCTGTGGTTTTCCCGGGGTTCAAACCTGTTAAAAATTATTTTCAGTTATCTTATTTCCCGGATTTCCGGGAGGGTGATTCATTGGGGAAACCCGGTCGCCATGAGCATTGAACCCAACAACACCTGCAACCTCCGCTGCCCTGAATGCCCCGCCGGACTGAAAGAACTGACCCGTGCGCGTGGCCACATGCAACCGGAACTATTTAACGCCATCCTCGAACAGATGCTGCCGCAGCTTTCCTGGCTCACCCTGTACTTCCAGGGAGAACCTTTCATGAGCAGGAACTTTTTCGACTTTGTCTCCGCAGCCCGGTCGCGAAAAATTTTTGTCGCAACCTCCACCAACGGTCATTTCCTCGATGACGATTCTGTAACCAGAACCATTGAATCGGGGCTCAACCGGCTGATTATCTCGCTCGACGGCGCCGGCCAGCAAAGCTATGAAGCCTACCGGCAGGGAGGCGACTTCAACCGGGTCATATCGGGCATCAGGCTATTGGTGAAGGAAAAAGAACGATTGAAATCAACCACCCCCGAGATCATCCTGCAATGCCTGGTGCTCAAATCGAATGAACACGAACTGGAAGATATCCGGAAACTGGGAAAAACCCTGGGTGTAGATAAAGTCACCTTCAAAACCGCCCAGTTCAACGACTTTGAAAACGGCAACCCCCTGATGCCCGAAAATCAAAAATATTCAAGGTATAAACAACAAAAAACGGTATCACAAACCGATTATGCCGGCACTGAACAATTTTCGCCACCTCGCCACCTCGCTACCTCGCCACCTCCCCATTTCACCATTAAGCATACCCTCCCCAACGCCTGCTTCCGCATGTGGAGCTCCTGCGTGATCACCTGGGACGGGAAGGTGGTTCCGTGCTGCTTCGACAAGGATGCCGCGCATGAATTGGGCGACATCACCCGGAAACCTTTCAGCGAAATATGGCGGGGCAAATCCTATGATGAATTCAGAAAAAAAATTCTTAAAAACCGGAAATCCATTGAGATATGTTCTAACTGCACGCAAAAGCTTTAAGAGAATGCAAACAATGCAAGCAATGCAAACAATGCAAACAATGCAAACAATGTAAACAATTTTGCCTAATCTCATTATAATTCCAAAAACTCCAGCCTATGCTCCTTGAAGTTTGTGTAAATTCAGCTGTTTCGGCGGTGGAAGCCCAGAAGGGCGGGGCCGACCGGGTGGAACTTTGTGAGAATCTGCATGATGGCGGAACGACACCCAGCGCCGGGTCGATTCGTTTTGCCAGGCAGAACCTCCATATTAAACTCTTTGTCATGATCAGGCCGCGGGGGGGGGATTTCCTATACTCCCCCGATGAATTCGGGATCATGAAACACGACATCGCAATGGCCCGGGAACTGGGCGCCGACGGCGTGGTGTTCGGGATTCTGATGCCGGATGGCACGATCGACGTGGAACGGATGAAAATACTGATCGATCTTGCCCGCCCGATGGACGTAACCTGCCACCGGGCATTCGACATGACAGCCGACCCGTTTCAGGCCATGGAAGATCTTATCAGGCTGGGGGTTGACCGGATTCTCACCTCCGGCCAGCAGCCCACGGCGCCGCAGGGAGAACTGCTGATCCGTGACCTGGTGAACAGGGCGGCAGGCCGCATCATCATCATGCCCGGCAGCGGCGTGAAGGAACACAACATCGAAAGGCTGGTTGAAACCACCGGGGTACGTGAGGTTCACATCCACCTTGAGAAACAGGAACCCAGCGGGATGCAGTACAAACAAGCTTCAGTTTACATGGGGAAACCCGGTGCCCGGGAATTTGAGCACACGGTAACGGATTGGGAAAAGATCGGAAAAACCAGGGCGTTATTTCCGGGGTGAGACCCCGGCGCAGAACTTCAGGTAATTATCTTTAGCACCCTGGTTGCCTTTATCCCCGGCAATTTTAAAATCGCGGCAGGCGGATTCCCTGTTTCCAAGGCAGTTGTAGTTGATACCCCTCAGGTTAATTAATTCTGAAGGGTCAAACGCTTTAAGGGACAACGCCTTGTTGATATCGCTGATGCTTTTGGAATATTCCTTTGTATAAAACAGGCAAAGGGCGCGGTGATTGTATGCTTCACCAAACTCCGGCCGGTTTTTGATCAAATCGTCCAGCAAGGCAATAGCTTTGGGGTAGTCCTTCGATGAATAGGCTGAACTTGCCGCTTTATATTCCTCCATGAAAGGACCGAGTTCAACCTGCGCTTGTAGCATGGTGCGTTGATCGTCAATCGCTTTATTCCCCCTAATATACACCGAGGCTGTATCGAGCAGTTGCAATGCTTTCTCGGGGTGCCCGGCATCATATTGCAGTTTGGCAGCCAGCATCCATACATCCGGATTGGAATTTATCTTAGCCAGGTAGTCTGCGGTGATCTTAATTGCTTCCTCCTGCCGGCCTTTCAGGAAAAGACGGTCACACAATGCTATCACCATTTTGTCATACAGGGGCTGCACCTGGTGTGCTTTAAGTCCCCAGAAAATCGCACTGTCGGCCATCCCGAGCTTATCGTATTCCATGGAGAGGTAGTAATCGCGGCGGCTGTCGAAAGGACTTGAATTATCGCGCAGCAGCAGGTTAATTGCTTCGCGGTCGTGGTTTTCAACGATCAGGTAACGTGCCTTACCCACTGCGATGGGTTCTCCCAGACAGGTGAGATTAGGAATGGATGGAAACGCGCTCATCATAAAAGCAGACGAATACTTATAGTTTGTTCCGCTGAAATTATCCACCCTTGCAAGAACCTGGTAGTAGAGTGAAACCGAAAGTTGGATAAGAATCCACACTGATAAGGCCAGTACTGCCACAGCACCGGCAGCGGCAAGTTTCAATCCTCCGATTTTCACAAAGATCCGGTTTAAAAAGGAAACCACCCTCCCGCTCACCGGTTTGAGAAGCCATTTTTCGGAGAATACCATGCCAAGCGCGAGGTATAATGCAAAGAGAACCTGGATTTCGGGCCGGTCGGCAGGAAAATTAAAAAAAGCATCCACGCTGTAAAGCAGCATGCCAAAGGAAGGGATAAACAGGTATTTCAGGTATTCTTCTTTGGTTCCGGGCTTTAATGCCGCTGAAATAAAGCCCGCCAGGATCAGGGCGAAAAGGGAGAGATAAGCAAGTCCGCCAAAAATCCCCGTTTCAGTCGTAAATTCAATAAAGTCGTTATGAGCCTTCAGCTGGTGATCGAACGCCCGCTCTTCCTGGTTCTCATATTCGAGCACGGCAACCTTCCAGTTTCCGGAACCGACCCCCAGCAATGGATGTTTTTTGAACATGATCAGCGACCGTTTCCAGCCATCAAGCCGGGCATCCGTCGACGATTCACTGATGCTGATCGACTTCATTCGCGATACAATCCCGGTATTCCAGATCTTATCTTTGTTTTTCGGGAACAGATAGTGCTGCGTAGCTGAATAGATCACAATGGCAAGGATGAACATCGCTGCCCCGATGACGAACACCCGCAAAGGGCCTTTTTCCTTTGCACTTAAATACCTGACGATGGCATAGGCCAGCAGAACAAGCAACAACATGGTCAGCCCAAGGTAAAACGCCCTGGTACTCAACATGAACGAGGCAACTATCCCGCAAAAAACTGCAACGTATCCCAATGGCTTAAACCAGCCATGGTAATAAAAAATCAGGAACATGGCGGCCGGGATCTTTATAAAAAGCGACGATGCCAGCACGTTCTTATGCGAATAGACCGTTTTGATATCCATGATGGATGCAACATCTCCGTGAATATACCGGGCGATCTCATAAAACACGCTCAGGCTGTCGGCCAGTAGGATGATGTTCAGCGCCACCGCCAGGTGCAGCAGGTACCCGCGATCGCTCCTGACGATGACATAAAACATATAGGCCGAGGCAAATACGGTAAATACCCTGGTAAAATTCATGACGGACGCGATGACGTTGATGGCGTTGAAAAAGGAGAGCATTGAAAAGACCATCAGCAGGGTGTAGGCAATCCCGATAAAATTCCTGAAAAAACCCGAGCGCAGCTCAGGCCGCGACCTGAAACCCGGGTCGTTGAGGAACACCGCAAGTGCGACCAGATTGAGAATAGCCATGGCGAGAAACTTCGGCCCGTTGGCATCGAGTGAATACCAGGTTGGCAGGTAGGTGGGTATAACCAGGTATGCCATCATGATGAGATAGTATACCGGGTTTAACTGGCTTTTGATTTTTTTCTCCCGGGGAACTTTTTTAACTGGATATTGTTTCTTCACAGGTCGATACTATTAAAACAGTGAACAGGCGGCAAAAGTAAAACTAATTTCATTCATCAGCCTTTCAGTGGAATTTTCCCTTGTTTATAAACCGTCGCCATAATTTCGCCGGGTACATTAACACGGAAATTACCAGGTGCATGTACCTGGGAAAGAATGAACCTGCCATTTGATAGCTGCGATAGTGGCTGATATACTGGTAATAAATCCAAATATGCAAAAGGCTGGTCCTGGTGCCGAAGATCAGGTCCCTGAATGCAAATGTCTGCCGGATGGTTTCAATCTTTAGGTTGCTGGTTGAGCTGCCGGCATGGACACGAACCATGTAAAGGGGCTCAGGGAGATTTTGAAACCGACATCCATCTTTCACCATCCGTGAGAACAATTCATAATCTTCAGCCGGAAAGATATTTCTGTACCTGAAGCGCTTGAATACTTCTGATTTAACAATCGTTGTAGCCTGCAATACGCCATGTTCACCCCTCCGGTAACTTTTTTTTATCAGCGCATCAGATATAGGAAAATTTGTAGCATTAATTATGGAATTGCTGAAATCAAAAAAATAGAGGGCATTTGAACCCAGAATATCAACTTCCGGATGATCTTCCATGAACCGAAACTGTTTTTCGATTCGCCCGGGTACTAATCTATCATCAGGATCTGCCCGCATGATATATTTTCCGGTTGCCACATCCAATCCGGCATTCACAGCCGTGGGATTCCCCCGGTTCTGTTCAAAAATGATTATCCTTAGAAAACTTAGTTCACGATAACTTCCTAATATGGATAATGAATTATCTGTAGAACCATCATCAACAATAATCAGTTCTAAAGGCAACATAGTTGAATTCAAAATACTATTGATGAATTCAGCTAAATACTTACCATTATTATAATTGGCAGCTACAATTGAAACATTAGCAATGTCTTTAACATTCATCTCATAAAAAAAAGGATTTATCAGAAAGATAAATCTGTTATTGTTGAAAAATTGACAACTCTTTAATGAATAAAACATGAAGTAAATATTACTCCACCGAATTAACGACGGAGTAATAACTGAAGAAATCGAACAATCCTCTTTTTTATACCAAAAATAACAAAGAAAAAACAGTAATTATAATCTCTGATAATTTTAATATTTAAATACTGCTTTTTTAAAAAAACAGACTCTTCAAAATATATCTTCTTAAATTCTTTTTGTACTTTTAAAAAATATTCTTTCTCGTACACAGGATGAATCCTGCTATTCAAATGTAAAAAATAGAATTTATAAATAAGTTCCTGAAAATAGTAAGGATATTCTTCGCTAAGGTTAGGCATTTCAAAATCGAAAAACAACTTCAATTTATCCATGATTAAAAAAATATCAAATGATTTTCGATCAGATGACGCCATACCGGTAATACTTTGACTATGTTTGCGATTATGATAAAATGAATCTCTGATTATACATGTTTTATTGGCTTTAATTACCGTCATGATAGTAAAAGGATTATCTTCCCAAAATAAACCTTCATAAAATAAAAATTTATTTTTTAATAAAAATGATTTTGAAAATAGTTTATTGCAAACGCTATTTGTGTTGATAATTTTTTTCCGATCACTTACATCGACAACAATATCTGTAATAATATCATTTATTATTTCCCCAATCCATGATACTTTTTCAGATTCCCGTCCCGAATCATAAAATTGTACGAAATTTGCCATTGCCATATCAGCAGCGTTGTTTTTTGCAATAACAAATAATTTTTCATAAAAATCAGAATCAACCCAATCATCACTATCTACGAATCCAATATATTCACCAGTAGCAATTTTCACCCCTGCATTCCTTGCAGAAGAAAGTCCACCATTTGCTTTGTTAATTATTACAATCCTTGGGTCTTGAGTGCTATATTCTTCAATTATTTTTAATGATGTGTCTTTAGAACCATCATTAACACAAATAATCTCAATATTCTTAAGCGTTTGTTTAATAATAGAATCAATACATTCATGTAAATATTTTTCCGAATTGTAAACTGGTATAATAACTGTCAAGCACGGTTGGGTGACTTTCATAAAAAAAGTATTGTTCCATTTAGGTTCAGCAACCCACAGAAGAATTCATAAAATGCATTCATAAACAATCTGTAACAACGGCTGACATAACTGCCCTATTTATTATCAATATTTTTCAATGAAAATCCCGTTTTTAAGCATATGTCAGCGATTCTGTTATGTATTCTGATAACAAAATATAGTCTGTTATAAAAACAAAAATTAAAAAATATCTTATAAATACTAAAAACAAACCGGGATATTCCTTGGTTTGTTATTAGTGTGGGATCAGTTATTTCGTAAAAATTTTTATTTATCAATTTAAGGACTTGGAAAGGGAGCGGCCAAGGTGACCCGACACCCTTTAAATAGAACTTTGAGGGGGTTTTTCTTTGTTCCTTGCGCAGTGTTCCTGCAGTTCGACTATCTGATGCCTCTTCCTTTGCAACCGAATTTTCTAAAATTTTCAATTCTTTATTATCAAGATCAATTTCATTTCTGGGGATAAACGTGCGTGCCTGATTAACGATATTTTTTTTATTCTGAATTGATTCATCATCGTAAAAAATCAAAGCAATATTATCAGGTATAGATGGAACATAATCATCTTTTCTTGCTACAATAAAATCATTGCTGTTGCGAATGTCAAAAGGGCTGTCTAAAACATTAAATCCCAACCGGCAACATCTGAATGTATAATCTATATGTTCCAGACCCCTGAATCCAAAGCTTTGAATGTCCATGTAGCCAACTTTTGAAATAATCTCAGGAGTCAGGGTAAAAAAACATCCCTGAATATTCCCGGAAGTGCAATGACAAATAAGGTCGCCCTTGATAGTTGGGTTTGGAAGATTATCTTTGGGTGACAATGCAGCATCATAAAAACATAAATGCTGATATCCGGTACGGATTATAATTTCGTAATACAGCAAGTCCCAACCCGATTTCTTAAAGAGAATATCATCATCACATTTAAAACAAACATCAAAGACCATTTTTGACAACTCGTATGCAATCGTGTTGAATTGATATGATATTCCGTTCCTGTTGTTTTGGATCAGGAAGACCTCAGTAGCCGCTGTTGAATATTTATTGATATAATCAATAGTACCGTCTGTCGAACCGTCATCTGCAATGATCAAAGACCATGTAACATTGCCGGTTTTAGTTTTTTCCCAACTTTCCAAAAACTCCTTTAAAAATAATTTTCGATTATATGTCGTAACGGCCAATACAAAATGAGGCGTTTTTTGATCTTCTGCATTTGCAGCCAAATTATACTTTTCAGGCCTTCCAATTACGCGTTGTTTTCTATTATTAGTATAACGCACAAGACCTTCTCCAACCAATGAAGTGACCTCTTCAGACAAACTGTGATTTTTTATATACTGCGGCTGATTGTTCCCGTCTAATGCACTTCTTTTATGATCAATGTGGTAAATATTAAAATCATAGCCCTTAACACTTAACGAGTTCAATATAACATGCGACATCTCATTATCTTCGCCACCCCAACCTTCAAATCGCTCATCCCAACCTCCGATTTTATAGAAACTGTTTCTTTGCATTAAAATTAATCCTGCTGCTATTGTCCATAAATATTTTCTGTCTTTTTCTACAAATGACAGATTTTCCACTTTTGCATTTTCAACATTAACCGCGTGCAATCCATTTGGATTTACAACCTCAAAAACCTCATTTGCCTTAAAGCTGGCAATATAGTTCTCCTTCGTCATAAACATATCGGAATCAGCAAAAGCCAATAATTCTTTGTCAGTATGTCTGACACCATAATTAAATGCCCAGCTCCGATTGTACAGGCCCGGATTATAAATAAAGTATTTTGTGCAGTTCGGGGGCAATTCCAGCGTTAATTTGCTTTCATTATCCTGTTCAACAATAATAACTTCAAGTTCTGGAAAATGATAATATAACCAGGTTAACACGAATTTCAAACCCAAAAGCCTATCCACTGAAGATTGACGAAATCCGATGATATAAGAAACTTTGCGTTCAATCGGCTCCATGATTGTCAGATTTTACAGAATATTATATTAATGAATTTCGGTTTCCCGGCAGGATGTCTTTAACAGATTGTATGAGTGTTCTGTAAAGAAAAACAAGCAACAAACGATAGGAAAATTTGTTCTGCCGATAGGTTGCCAGCAGTTTAAGAACAGATTTCCGATTAATTTTCCTATCTTTTACCATCTTTGTAATGACATCGATGATATACCCGGAATAGATTTCTGTGGATTGCTGCTTTATCGCGTCTGACTGATGATGTCTGAAATTTTCATCAATCACTTTTTTCAGATCCCCGATAAATCGTCCGGTTATGAAGCTGTTGGCCGAATTTGAATTATTTGCCTCACGGTATGCTGCAAGAACCTGGTTTATATAGTATACCGGGTATATTTTCGAAATCCTGACCCACATTTCCCAGTCTTCCGTCCAGGTGAGCATTTGATTAAAACCGCCAAGTTTTCCATAAACCTCTTTTTTAACAACGATGGATGGCGTTTGAACAAGCTGGGCAGTGGCAATTTTCACGAACCAGTTTGGGATATACCCCGATTGTTCCTGCAAAGGCTCCGAAACACAAAGGAGGCTTCCATCGTGGTTTATCGTATGATGGCGGGTAAAAAAAGCACCTGCCTCCGGATGCCCGGAATACCCTCCCATGATTGCTTGATAGAATCCCGGCAGAACCATATCGTCGCAATGCAGTATATGGATCAGCGTGCCATTTGCAAGTTCAATGCATTTGTTCAGGTTCCTGACCTGGCCAACATTCTGTGATTGCCGGTAAAACTTAATTGATTGTGGAGGATATCGGTTAACAATTTCTTCCGGGTTATCTGTTGTTGAACAATCGTCGACCACCCATACCTCCATTAATTTCTCGTCGTACTGGCACATGACACTCTGCAATGCATCTTCAAGCAGGTCTGCCCTGTTGAATACAGGGATCATTACTGAAATAAGGGGAGTATCGTTCATTCTGTTTCTTGCAGTTCATCCAACCGGTTAAAAATGCAGGTTGAATTGTCATTATTAAACAGTTATTCCTTGATCCGTAACACCCTGATATGAAATTCCCGGTTCTGCCAGTAAATGGCAGATTCATCTAATCCGGCAATTTTCAATACAGAACTTATTAACCAAAACGGGCCCATGATATATCAGGGTAGACCCTGCAAAATGAATCTCTGCAAGCTGTTTCCATGTCTGACAGAGCATGCTCCTGATGGATTCCTGAAGGCTGGCTTCTCCATTATAAACCGGCATAATAACAGAAACTTTCGGACAATCCAATTACTACTATTCATTTTATTTTAATCTGCTCACGTTTTAAGGGTTTTGTTTTGCCCGGCTTATTCTCCCGAAAAGTTCCTGTATTGAAATATAATGCCGGTTTAGCAATCTCCTGTTTTTTATCAGGAATATTATTTTGTTCCGTGACGATAAATAATTTTTTTGCAACAGGGAACCCGGAGCCATCCGGAAAAACAAATTAAGATGCAAGAAAAAGAACCTCAGGCTTCTTTTACCTTTATGTTCGCAGTAGAACAGGGCATTTATATAATCTTTGAGCAATTTAAGATAGAGCTTGCAAAAAGGCTGCCTGATCTTGGATATTTCCGCCTTATGACCGGCGCGATAAAGGTCATGAATCAAATCAGGTATGGCTTGACCCTGTGAGGTCATTCTGATAAAATAGTTCCAGGTCAGCCTGTCCTTTGGCATAAAGTGAACGAAAGTCAGTCGTTCATCATAATAAATACGGTATCCCAGGTACTGTGCGACCAGGCATAATTCATAATCCCCTCCCGACATCAAATTTGTTCCGATACGATCGGTTAAAATTGATTTGAACTCCACCGCTTTCATGTCGTTAATAAGGTCCCGCCTGACAACCATCCCCGCACCCGCAAGATATTCACGACAGGGTGGCAGATAACCGCTGGCAGGCAACACTTTTTCCACCACATAAGATTGTGCAAATGAATCAAACCAAAAAGGTTTTGGGACTTCAAAATACCCGGCAGATTGGCCAGCGGCAATCCCGGCATCGGTGTGTGATTCCATGGTATAAAACGCGTTGCTTATATAGTTTTTATCGAGCCAGTTGTCATCATCGCAAAAAACCACATAATCGAACCTGGAAACTTCCATCCCTTTCTCGCGGGCAGCAGATAAACCAGGCACAGGCTGATCGACCATTTTGAAAGAAGCGCTGCACAGATGCTTTCCCCATTCAGCCCTGGCAACGCTTAAGGTATTATCAGTAGAAGAATTATTTACAATCACCACCTCCCAGTCGATCTCTGCGGGCGTTTCCTGTTGTACAATATGCCTGATGGTTTCGGGCAACCGTAAAGCGCTGTTATAGCAGCAAACAATTACCGAGACTCCCTTGCTCATGATCATTTTTTAAATCCACCTTCCTCAAAAAGCTAGTCAGTTTTTGCCCGACAAACCCTTTCTAACGATGTGTTTCATTTCGCGATAAAGAAATGTGAATAAAACTGTAATGTAAAATTTATTCTTACAATATATAACCAGCAAATTCAAAATCGATTTCCAATTAATCCTCCGGTCATGACCCATCCTTAAAATAATGGTGATTATATATTCAGAATAAAAATCCATGGACTTCTTTCGAATTTCAGCTGACTGATGATGCTTAAAATTCTCAGCTATCACATTTTTCAGATCCCATATAAATCTGCCGGTTTTAAAGCTGTCGGCCGAATTTGAATTGTTTGCTTTACGATATGTTGCCAGAACCTGGTTTATATAGTAAACCGGGTATGTTTTCGAAATCCTGACCCACATTTCCCAGTCTTCCGTCCAGGTGAGCATTTCATTAAAACCGCCGAGTTTTCCATAAACCTCTTTTTTAACAACAATGGATGGTGTTTGAATAAGTTGGGAAGTGGCAATTTTCTCAAACCAGTTTTGAATATAGCCTGAACGTTGTTGCAATGGTTCCGAAACACCAAGAAGGACTCCGTCATGGTTTATCGTATTATAACAAGTAAAAAATGCGCCCGCCTCAGGCTGCCGGGCAGATGCTTCCATAATTGCATGATAGAATCCCGGCAGAACCTTGTCGTCGCAGTGAAGTAAATGTATCAGCGTGCCATTTGCAAGTTCAATGCATTTGTTTAAATTTCTGACCTGACCGACATTTCCCGGTTGCCTGAAAAATTTTATTGAATGCTTCGGATAGCGAGCTATTGATTCCTGGGGGTTGTCGCTGGTTGAACAATCGTCGACTACCCAGACTTCCAGCAATTTTTCGTCATATTGGCACATAACGCTTTCCAGCGCGTCAGCCAACAGGTCAGCCCTGTTGAAAACAGGGATCATTACAGAAATCAGCGGAGTATCGTTCATTCTGTTTTTTGAAGTTCCCCCAATCGGGCAAAAATACAGATTGAATTGCCTGTGTGAAAGAATTTATCCCTGTTTATTTTCTCAAGCCATTGCGGAATTTCATAGAATTTCATGTCATAAATTTTTAGAATCACAAAACGGAACATCACCTGAAAAGCAAGCATTGACGCTGTTCCATTAAACGTTTTTCTCCAGGGCTATTCTATCAAAAAGAGCCAGGATTGAATCGTAATGTTTGTTCAGCAAGGTAAAGTTTCGCAGGAGAAAGACCAGCCTGTTTCCGTATGATAAATAGTGTTTTTGCAACAGGGATCCCGGAACCAACCTGAAGAACAGATGCAGATGTCTGAAGAAAAACCTGAGACTATTTTTCCTGTTCACCTCAAAATAGATCATAGTATTCAGGCTATGTTTAACCATTTCGAAGTAAATCCTATGAAAACGTCGCCGGTTCTTTGAACTGCCCGCGTGACGGCCGACCCGGTAAAGGGAATAGATCACTTCCGGGATGGCATGACCCTTCGTAGTCATCCTGATAAAATACTCCCAGGAAAGCCGTTCCCTTGTCATCAGGTGGATCAGCGATAGTTGTTCGTCATAGTAGATTCGGTATCCCAGGTATCCTGCGACAAGGCAAAATTCATAATCTTCACCCGACGTCAAACTCGTCCCCATGCGCCCAGTTAAAATTGATTTGAACCTTACCGCTTTCATGTCGTTGATCAGTTCCCGCCTGACAACCATCCCTGCACCGGCAAGATATTCACGCCGGGGTGGCAGATAACCACTGACAGGCAACACTTTTTCGACTACATAAGATGGTGACACTGAATCAAACCAGAAAGGTTTAGGTATCTCAAAAAACCCGGTGGATTGTCCTCCGGCAATCCCAACATCGGGATGTGTTTCCATAGTAATAAATGCGTTCCTTAAATAATTTTCATCAAGCCAATTGTCATCGTCGCAAAATACCAGGTATTCAAAACTGGAAACTTCCATTCCTTTCTCACGGGCAGCAGACAAGCCGGGTACTGGCTGGTCTGCAACTTTGAACGGGACATCGCAGGAATGCTTTTCCCATTCCGTTTTCGCCACTTTTGCGGTATCATCGGTCGACCTGTTGTTGACAACGATCACCTCCCAGGGAATATTCCTTGGGACCTCCTGTTGGGCAACGAACCGCAATGTGACCGGAAGGCGTTGAGCACTGTTATAACAACACAGAATAACTGAGATTCCTTTCATTTGCTTAGAAAAGTGGAATTTGTATGATTATCGAAAACATGTGGATTCTTTCGGCCCAGGAACATGAAAACCTTATGATGTTGGTACAAATCAATTGTCTTTGATTTGATTTTAACGGTCAACAACCACATCAAGAAAAGTTCAGTACAGCTGTATATGCTTATGCTTTTAACAACCTTAAGCAGGTTTTTCATCTGTGTCTTATCATTGTGTCTGTTAAGTTCAAGAAACAGGCGGTAGAAAAGAACCCCGAAAGCATCATAGATCTCTCTTCGTCGATCGAGTGCCGTTACCTTAAAGAAAATCTTATGGAAAAGATTGACACGGAATATAATATGCGACAAGTCTCTCTGGTGTTTGCTGATCGCATTGCCCTTATTCATCTCGTTATTCCGATAATAAGAATCCACAACATCATCCGACGCTTTCCAATACTTATCCAGGATTAATAACGCCCGGATATGAAATTCCCAGTCCTGCCAGCAAATGGCAGATTCATCGAATCCGGCAATTTTCATTACAGATTGCTTTAACCATAGCGGCCCCATGGTACACCAGGGTGCGTCCTGCAAAATAAATCTTTGCAGATCATCGGTTTTTTTATTCAACACATTCCATGTTGCTTTGCTATCCCCAGGTGTGTTGTTAAACTGGGCTGTCTTGAATACCCAGAAATTGTTATCCGGATTTTCCATGGCATTCTTAATACGAGCCTCCAGACATGTTGCTATCAGGATATCGTCACTGTCGAGAAAAAGCAAGTAATGCCCTTTAGAATGTTCAACTCCAATATTGCGGCAAGTGGGGGCTCCCCTTGGAACACGGTCTCTCCGGATTAGCCGGAACCGGTTATCCCTGGAAACAAAATTGTCAACAATATCCTGAGTGCCATCAGTTGAACCATCATCAACCACAATACATTCCCAATTCATGTATGTCTGGGTTAAAACCGAGTTAAGTGTTTCTGAAATTAAATTTGCCCGATCGTAGCATGGGATGATTACAGAAATCAGGCGTCTTGTGGAGGCAGTTTCAGCGTTTGAGTGTATTTCCTGGTGCATCAGGTTTTTGCAGTTTAAATTTACAAACGGGGGAACAGCGGGAATCTCAGGCTGGCCCTTGCCGGTAGTGCCATCCTATGCATCAGGCATAGTTGATGGATATACTTAACATCACTTCAGGGTAGATATTCCGGGAATAAGGAAAAAAGGAGCCTGTCGCGAATGAGCACTTTCTCAATGAGCTCATCCGGATACATCTTCATAAAACCCTTATAATCATTCGGGTAGGTAGACTTGTTCACTTCTTCCAGCTGGTCGATGATGCCAACTTCGTATCCACGAAAGCCATGATTGACCAAAAAGTTTTTCAATTCGGATCTGAGATTTTCATGGTGAATGAAATGTATATGTTTGAAATCCTCCCTGAATAATTCATCCATGAAATAATTCTCATCGAGATTACTGATTAAAGCATCGGCATCTTTTGAATAGAACTGATTAAAATAAAGACTTTTTAAGCCGATGTCAACCTTGGGGACTATCCCATGCAAATGATGTTGACGGCTATAACAGTATTCAAAATCAATGTACTCGGGGAACGTCAGGTTTGGAAAATTTGGGAAACCCGGCAAGATTGTATCCAGACTCACCGGCAGATTTTCCTTCCACCAATTGAAGAAATAACTGGAAACATACCAGGAAAAAGGATTCCTGACAATGCTGAGAACCGGTCTCTTTTTGAATTTATCAGGAATCTGCCTGTATTTCCCATGTTGATCGACAATTCCTGAAAAAAGCCCTTCATCCAATTTTGGCAGCATCAGTTCGAAAATTTCAGGGGTAAAGAGACCTGTTTTGTAAATCCAGTTATTAAACCGCAAGTCTTCCTTTCCATAAATTTTTTTTATGGCCATTCTGGCAAAGGAGGTGCCGGTTTTAGGAAAATTCAACAGAACAAATCGATTGGTGATTATCATACATTTAAATGGATTGTCTTCTTTTACGTCTAATTCACAGATTCGCTTAACCTTATCAATTTAACGGATCATAGCCTCAGGTTTCACCTAATACTGCCTGGTAAACATCCAGGTATTTTTCTGCAATTTGGGCCACCTTCAGATTAGTTATTGCGTATTGGTAATTGTTTCCCCCGACAGAAGAGCCCGCTGCCCTAAAAGCCTCATCAAGCATACCTGGCAGACTCGCTGTTGTAAAAGGATCAAACACAAAATTGCCTGTTGATCTCAACAATTCACCTGTATTCCCGGTATCCGGACCAACCACCGGCCTTTTAAAATAAAATGCCATAGAAACATTGCCTGAGTTCAAAATATGCAACCGTTGGATCAGGACCACATCTGCCGCTGCAAAATAAGATTCCACCATGTCATCAGGGATGAAATCTTTTCCGGGATGAATGCCATCTGTCAGTAATTTGAACAGGCGCAATTCATTTTCAAGATGTCCCAGGAAGTGCTTGTTTTTCCTTTCATCAATCACTATTCTTCCCAAAAGCGGCGCCAGCAGATATTTATTTTTCAACCGCCATTTTCTAAATCCAAACAGTACCATCGAAACCTCATCTGCATTTCTAAAAGCCCCAAATGTCAGAACAACAAATTTGTTCAACTTTATTTTTAGCTTTCCTCTTGCCTCCTCCCGTGTAATGCTGTTGCTGATCTCATTATTATAAATATGATGCGGTATTACAAAATGTTCAACATGATCATTTCTCAACGTTTCCCTGAACTCTTCCAAACCATAATTCCCCATATGAACAATGGCATCCGCGTTCCGTTCAACAATTTCATAGCATTTTTTCCTATTAGGGTTTTGTGAATAGTGCGGAAACTCGTTATGCCGCGTATAAACTACTTTTGCATGTTTCCTGATCTCCTGCAAGTGCTGTTCCAAAAACAGAACTTCCAGTTCGGTTGGCGACCAGTTGGGGAACAAAGAATCAGGCCAGTGAATATGCACCACATCATACTTCGACGAATTCCTCCAGAACTCACCGAGGCCCCAGTTTACGTCGCATCCGGCACTTTCCAGGCCTTTTTTTAACGTCCTTACAAAGGGGTTGTCAAAAGGCATATCGGATGCATAGGCTATCAGGATTTTCATTCAGAAACATTAAATTGGTTAAAACAAATGTACGCAAGCGAAGCCATTCCTGAAAAATTTATTAATGGACTAACCCGCGTTAAAAACATGTTATTTACTACCAGACCCTTGTGAAGTCGCATCTGGTAATGCGCTGCATGTGCTGATACTATTATCGATTCCCCTGAAAAAACTGTCGTATTTGACATACCGCTTAAGTATTAATTCTTTTTCAGGATCATACGCTTGCCATTTGAACCCAGGTTTATTGAGGATTATGGATTTAACACAACCGCCGGACCAGATGACCGACAACTCCGGGTTGTTCCACGACCATGCACATTTGCTGTTATTTAATTCAGTTTGCTCAATACGGACAAAACCGGAGTTTTGCTGCAAAACCTGAACCATGCTGCTTTTAAAAGACTTCCAGTCTTTAGAATAACGGATGTGGCCAGATGAAACGACGGAGACAAACAGGAAGCAGGCCAGTAATACGGCTTTGTCATGCCGAAATCTACCGAACGAGAGGATGAAACAAGCAGCTAGAAGCAATGGTAATAAGGAGAGTGAAGTGACCCTGGTGGAAAAGGATGCATATTGAGATAATCCGTGGTCATGAGTTAAAAGTACCAGTGCATACCAAAAAATCGGGATAAACAAGGCCAGCCGGTAACCGGCATTTTTTTTCAACAAGGCAAAAATCAACAACACGATAAACAGCACCGGGATATATAATTGAGGAGATGCATATACGGATATAATTGAACGCAGGAATGACTTTTTGTTCTCAGGAGCACTGGGGTGAATCCCAGCGTAAAATGACATCACAAAGGTAATCAGGCAGATGGTAATCAAAAGCAAATGAAAAACAGGTTCCTTCCTGTTTTTTAAAAACCAAAAGCGAATAACAATGATCCAGAGGAAGATAAATGATGTTGCAACAACCGATTCATACGTCCGGCTATAGATAACCAGCAAAAAGACCAAAAGGATCTTATCAGCCCGCGTATCATCAATACGGCACAATAAAAATAAAACAGGCCATGACAGGCAAGCCATGACATGAGCTTCGGAGATAAGCATATAACTGATATTCAAATTTATCACAACCATTGACAAGATCGGAAATATCAGCAGGAATAAATTACGGCCTCGTAAAGCACGAACACATAACAGGAATGAAAAAGCATAAGGGAAATAGAGTCCGAATGCATAAGCAAGTTTCAGGGAGGCAAGATCGGTGACCCCGCACTTAACCAGAAATACAATTGGCCACTGTGTTAAAAGCACCGAGATTATCCGAAAATAATTTCCTCCGTGAGTAAAGGTTTCACGATCCAATATTATCTGGAATAAAAAAGCACCATCCGCTGAAAGATGCTGATCGATCAGGTAAAAATTAGCAAGTACGATCGAAATAATGGTAAAAAGAAAAAAAGAAAAAACGCCAAGCCGGAAATTCGCACTGCTTTTATTTGCCATACCATCCCCGTCGGTAACACCATCCTCCACCTCAATAATCTCAAGGGGTTTGTCAGTCCCCGAGTACCCGGACCCCAGTTTGAATCTACGTGAAAATTCTTCCAGAACAGCCATAATAAAAATAAAATTTATTTATATTGATTTCTAAAAAGATCTATTTCCTGGTTGAGCTTCACCCCAGTTTCACTTATTTTCTGATCAGTTGAAAGCTGAAACCGATTATTTCCCGACGCCTGTACTATTTTTCCAATTATTTCACCATAGGATGCCCAGGTGAAGGGAGATGCGGGACTGGCAGGAAAGCGATAATTCCTTATATGAACGAAATGCCCGTTTAATTTCATGGCGGCGAGGAAATCCATCCATTTCAGATCACTGATGAAAGATGATTCAGAACCGATGGCCTCCATTTTGATCCGTTGCCAGGGAACACGCAGGATGTCGGCAACGATGGCACCATGCAATGCAATGCTTAACAGGTTTTCAGAGTCGGCAATCTCCTGCATGACCTGTACGACCTCACCGCGCGGGTCAATAATGTGCACACCTGTGAGTTGCCCGATCAGTTTCCAGTTCAATTTATCCATCTGGCGGTAATGCGGCATCAGAGAATACCTGAACCTTTTGGACGATCGCGCCGGGAGCAGCGATCCGTCATATAAAAGGCAGTATGCGCCATCGGCAATGAATCTGGCTCCGTTGAAGCCAAGAACATTGGAAGAAACCGGTCCCCTCAGAAACCTGACATCCCAATTGGCTGTTTTATAGCACATAGCAACATCGCGAATCCCCGATCCAAAAAAAACAGTGCTTTTTTCAGAACTGATTCTTTGATCGATGACTGTCCCTGCTCCGTAAAAATCAACCTCCCTGTATTTCTCAAAAGAAAATACGTCGCCGAAAAGGCGATTGAATATATACGGATTAAGTTCATCCCCGAAATTACTGAAATCGGGAGCCTTGAAATATTTCAGGTTCAAAATTTTCGTTTTATTGAAATTCTGTATACATAATAAAAGATGAACCCGAAATCAAATACGGCAGCACCATGGCTCAGCGATAGGATGAAAACCCTGAAGGCATGGCTGAATTCATTTTGCCGGAAACATGAGTTGATGAAGTTGAACGAAGTCCGGGTGTAGGCTGTTCTGATCAGGTTCCTTGTTTTGGGATTTGCCCGGTAATACAGCGCCATGGCCTCAATGTTTTCCAACGCCATTTTGGCCTTGTTCATGATGTTTGCCCCCGACCATATCCCGCCGGCGTGTATGCGGTATACAGCCATCGGTTCTGGTAAATATTTCATTTTCCCCAATTCCGCCAGTTGCAGAAACAGGAATTTTGATCCACGGATTTTTGAAAGAATCTTTTTTCCAACAACAGGTTTTACTATGTTGCGGAATAAGACGGTCAACGTTTGAATACCCTCCTGAGCTCCAGCATAATCATCAAAACTGATGGCATCGCCGTGAAAAAGGCTGGCTAACTTCAGGCTCCCGTCAGCCAGGTAAAAAAAGTTGTGGAAGCAAAGAGAATAGTCCGGGTTCTGCTCCAGAAAATCAACCTGTTTTTGCAGTTTCAACGAGTCGATCCAGTAGTCATCCCCTTCGCATACAGCGATGTACCTGCCCGTGCACAACTTCAGGGTGTCAAGAAAATTAGGCAGGGCCCCCATGTTTACTTTCCTGAATACAGTGTTGATCAATGCTGGATATCTTTCGACATATCCGGAGATTATTGAAGCTGTTTTGTCGGTTGAACAATCCTCACCGATAACAAGTTCGATCGAAAAATCCGTTTGCTGAGCCAGGACTCCATCTATTGCCCGGGAAATATATTCTTCATGGTTGTATGTAATCATACATACACTAACCATTGGCCGATCTTTATCCATTGGTTGTTTCCGGGATGGTATGTCTCACTTTTATTTCCTTCACCGGAATTCCTGCATAAATTGTCCACGCTTTAAGATTCCGGTTCACCATCGACATGGCTCCGACAACAGCCCCTTCACCGACAACAATGCCCGGAAACACAATGCTCCCTGCGCATATTTGTGAATATTTTTTGATAAGAACGGGGCCCCCGGTAAGGTTCCGCTTCCCTTCATCGACCATCGGCCCTACCAGGTATTCTCCACTGAAATCGTCCATGGCACTGAAAACAATACATCTGGGTGATAACCCTGTGTAGTCCTCCATGATCACACCACACTGCCCGTATAAAGCAGAATAGGCAGAGATGTGGACGTGCGAACCAATGGTAATATCTCCTGAAAGGATACAGAAATCATCAATTCTCACATGATCCCCAAGTGTTATTTTACCGGGTGCGTAGAAAGAGGCTTTCCTGCTTATCAGTACATTTTCCCCGTATCCAAGCAACCCGATCATCTCAAGTTCCTGCCTGTTCAAAAATGAATTGGTCATTATTTGAATATAAAACACATGTTAGCTTAAAAAAACACTTCGCGGTTTTCGTTAATTTATTGCACAATAACCATCCCCTTCACCTACCATGGTGGTTCCCTAAAGGTAATGTACACCTGGAAACACTGGCTTTTTGTCAGCGACCAGTTGGGCCGCCTTGCGGAAATCCTGCAGGTTGGTGACCGGCTCTGATGAGGTTCTGAATAGACCGGGTCCGAAAAACTCATCATTGAAATAAAGCAGGGTCCCCGTGATATAATCTTTTCTCCGCTCAGCGCCAACCATTCCGGTGAATTTCTTCTGGTCAATGAAGGGTTGCAGCACCATTTCACTGATTTCACCGGTATCGAAGAGCTCTTTCCAACGAGCTTCTGTGGTCAAAGTACCTGCATAGAGATCCTCACTTCTTCCCTTCACCCGGTTTTTGAGAATATAACCATCTTTGTTTTTACAAGCATCCAGCCATCGTTCGGGATCTTTCCCGGGAATAAAAGTTGGCACCAGGTATTTCAATAAAAACGCCTGGTCTGTAAATGTAAGGCAGTCAGCCGTAAATTGTTCCTGCCCGAGAACATAGAAAAACCGCTTGTCATGCGCGGTGAGTATTGTTCTGATCGGATTGAGCACGTTGCATTCGCACAGGGCATGGACGACCTCTTTAGAGAACGAATGGATTTCCGGCAACGTTAACTCTTCGATCACCCACGAATCTTTGAGTAACCCAATCTTTCCGGGAAGTTCATCTACCGGAATGATCATGACCTCCATTCCGGCCTCCTTCATGATCGGCAGATAGAACTTGAAATCCTCCGTTCTGTCATTGCCCAGGATGATACATACCCGCGTTGCATCACCTGTCTGGCTTTCGAGATAGGAGAAAAAACCGGGATAGGAATCGATGATGGCCTGCATCCCTAGGTTACCTGCCAATTCCATGGCAATCTCCCTGAAAAAGCCCGAAAGAAAGTACCCGTCAAGCGGTTTGCGGGCCCCTATCTCAATAATTTTGATCGCATTGTCTCTATTAACCACGAAATCGGTTCTGAACGTTCCGACACTTGCCGGGTAATGACTGCAAATCCCAAGGATTTCCAGATCCTTTTCATTCCTGTACATCAGGTGCTGATACTCCCGGTAATGATTAATCATGTGATTGATACATGTGTGAAGGATCAACCCTAGCTTCTTCATTTCCTCAAAGGTTGCGGGGGTGAGAACAACCGGCTTTTCATAGGTATAACCCCTGAAATAATCAAGGTGCTCTCTGCTTACACTATCAAATCCATGGCGAATGTTCATCGTGCTTTCCTTTCTTGTTTCAATGCTTCTCAAACCAGTGCATACTGTTCAAGCATGGCTGCAATCCTCGAAGTGTCATTAAACATCATTACATCGATGATGGAGAGATTTGCGATGAACTCATTATCGAACTGTTTATAAATCACTTGATCTGTCTTGATGAATTTAATGCTGATACCGTACTCGGAGAAAACTTTCCCCGAATACAGTTGCATCCCACCGATGGCATTGTGGAATTCACAGGCACCTTCATAGCGGCATATCTCTATGACCCTGACGTTCTTTCGGTCCAGTCCCGGATACTGATCAAGGTAACTGGCATCTTTCAGTTTTTCTTCGATATGCTGATAGGTTGTATTATCCTGACAAATAAGCGTTTGTATACCCAGGTATTCGCATACCGAAGTGATGATGTGCGCGTTTAATTCATATAAACTGTTAGTCTGATAATCGATCAGCCGGTTTAAGAACGGGTATACTTCACGAAACATGGGCGCTTTGCTATAATGTATCTGCAGGTGCTTTTTCAGCTTTGTTCTCCATGGCTTTGAATCGTCAATTTCGAGTTCACTGATTTTCTTAAAAATACTGGGCTTTATCAATGGCACCGGGCACAAAACAAAACCCTGGTTTTTGACAAGTAACCTGTTCCTGTTAACCCAACCTTTCTTAATGTGATTTATCTTGCCAAACAGAATAAATTTATCGACGGAACGGATGAGCTGAAAGTACCCTAAATATGGGAAAAAATAGGGTTGCATGATGGCCAGTTTCATGTTTTTTTCTTTTGCAACGCCTTATCAATGATGAAAATAAACCTGTCCTGCCTGACCATGATCATTTTTTTGGTACAACGAGGTAGCTTGAATCACCCAGTCTAACCAGGTCAGTATTCCTGCCGCATTTCTCTATCACCCATCTTGGACCATAAAAGATCATCCGGCGGTTCAGGCGCTTCAATGAATCAAAATCAATAACCCAGCTCCAACCTATAAATTGATTAGTCCAGTGATTATATAAAATTAAATTACCATAATTACGCTTTAAATACTTGGTTGAAAAGTTTCGCGCGTAAATGTTTCCGAATGAAAGGGCGCTCCGGGGATCGGCCGTTTTATAACTGAAAATATTCACGGCATTGTACTCGGTCATTACCGGCCTGGCATTGTTACTCCTGTTAAAATGAAAAGAAAAATTCACCACGAAACATGCCAGTGTGAAGATTAAAAAAACCGATGATTTAACCCTTTGCGACATACTGAACAGGCCGGCCATCAGGAAGAGGTTCAACACCACCGTCATACTAACGGGGATTACATAATGCGGCCAGTATTGCTTGCATATCAGCATGATGGACAAAACTTGAACAAACACAATGACCGCAAGGGTTTTAATGGAGGGATTTCGTTTTTTCATGATCATACCCAACATGATTGCCATGATGGAAATGAAAACCATGCCAATAAGGTACGGTTCGTCCTGAACCAGTTTAATGAAATTTTCGGAAACCAGGCTCCGATCGATGACATCGGCAGATCCTTTACCATATCTGCCTGAATGCAGGAACAAACTGAACACCCACCGGAGGAATTTCGGATATATACTCCAGATCGGCATGGTAAAGACCAGGAAAGATGCCAGCGTCAGCATGCTGAACATGATTTTGTTCCGGACTTTAGGGATCAGCAACAGGGGAAAGAAGAACAACGGAAATGAGAGAATCTTGGTTGCCAGGCTGAACCCGGTCACCAGGGAGAAAAACAATACGTAACGGGGGATTCCAAACGTTGTTTTATTTATGAATCCAAATTTTGCAACCTTTTCAGGGCCATAGGTTCCTGTGCCGGCCTGCCAAACCAGGAACACCATCAGGATGATCATCGCACATCCGAACAGGACAGGCTCCGGCTTTACAAAATAGAACAAGTGCTGTACCACGCTGTTTTGCACCATAACAGGCATGGACTGGAATAACACTCCGCTGGTAATTTCACCAGTACAGCGATAGGCAACCAGGCCCAGGAGCAGGATTAGTAAGATGTTCCCGAAGGTAAACGTCAATGCAATGATGCGCATGTAGTATTCAGGGAATGCCAGAACATCTTCAGAAAGGGTGCAGCGCGTCGCCCTGAAGCAAAAGGTCGTTTTTATGATCACGGCAGCCATGACCTGGACTGTGGTGCCGGGGTGATCAACATGGCCGATGGGTCCAAAGTTGTTTGCAATATTCAGTCCGTTGAGCAGGTAAGGATAACTGGGATCATATTTCACTTCCCAGAAATATGGTTGCGGGCTGATGGTGTATTCGGCGGCCAGAATGCAGGGTATGATGAGCAAAAGGATCCACCAAAGACTGCTGCGGCGGGCAGGGCGTGGATCACCCATTAAATGATCTCCTGCCCCTTTCCCATTAAACGTGGTTCCTTCCATAAAACATCTGTTAATTGATCACGTCGATATCAACACCACCGCACCCGGATCAGCTTACCTGCCCCGGAAAGCTGTCCGCAACCGAACAAACGCATTCCTCAGACGGGCTTTGGCACGGTTTTTATTATGCCTTGCAAAATGCGCTGCTATCGTGTTGTAATAGTTGATCTGCCTGGTTTGCAGCATCAGGATGGATGCAACCAGGAAGGCTTTAGCATATTTATCTACTTTCACCAGGTGGTCAATATAAAACTTTGCAAAGCGGATGTACTTGAGTTTCAGGAAATACTCCTGTCGGTTTTTCTGATATATCTCACGGTAGCACAGGTAACTCAGTTTTGCGTTGTCAATATCGCTGGCGCCTGAGTAAACGCCGCCTTTATGTTTCCTGTATACTGCTCCGGAAAAACCAAGGCATGCTCCTTTTCCCTGTAACAGCAAATGGACTATTAAATGGATATCTTTCGCATATTTATACTTTCTGGCATATGCCGGATCCCACATGCTTTTCCTGTAAACCAGGGTTTGACTCCCCATATGCCAGCCTTTGTAAAACCGCTCAAAATCAAATTCGACCAGCGCCTCTCCTTTTTCAAACAATTTCCCATTATTATCAGGCTGAACCTCACCAGTCTCTTCATTTAATGTTTCAAACCTGCAATAGGAGAAACTGTATCCGGGATTGGCTTCCAGGAATTCCACCTGTTTCTGCAGTTTCAACGGATCGGTCCAGTAGTCGTCTCCTTCACAAAATGCAATGTACTTGCCCTTTCTTTCACATGGCTGAACATACTTCGCCGTTTTCGGATTTTTTTTATATTGATTTTCTACCTGATAAGTGGGTTTTATCAACATGGGGAACTCATGCTCAAATTCCTTTACAATGTCGGCCGTTTTATCAATTGAAGCATCGTCGTGTATAAGGATTTCTATTTTAAACGTGGTCCGCTGCATAAGGAAGCCCATGATGGCTTCGCGAATAAAAGGTTCGTGATTGTATGTCATACACACGACTGAAACCAGGGGCGACACAGTTTCAGGCCACTGGTGCAAGGTGACGGGCACAGGTGAAGGCAGCAAATGATAGTCTGCGGCCGCGGATATTTCTGATAAACACATGAATATGACGATTATTTTTCCGGCACGATGCGTAATTGTAATCTATTTAATATTCTGTACAGCATACGAAATAGCAGGTGAACCAATGTGCCGGGACAAGAACCGCCAGCCTCTTTGCACAGTTTCATGCTGTTCAAGCGGTTTTTTGAGATGATCCGATATCCCTTCATTAAGGAAAAATAACACTTGCCGGGTTGCCAAAAACGGTCACATCAGGCCTTACATCTTTTATGACCACACTTCCTGCACCAACTTTTGAATTTTCGCCAATAGTCATTCCGGGAATAATTGTTGCGCGGGTATTGAGGGTCACATTGTCTTTAACGGTTACATTTCCTGCAATGAAAACCTGGGCTCCAATGTTGGACCAGTTACCTATACGTGAATCGTGACCGATAACAACCTGTGTATGTATAGTGACAAAATCCCCTATCATGACCTCGCTTGAAATACAGGCCTGCGAAGTAACAACACTTCCGCTTCCGAGGCTTGTATTGCGTCCTATAATCACATTCGGATGGACCAGAGGGATGAAGAGACCCCCTTTTTCCAAAACCATATCAACATACTTTTTCTTGCTTTCCACCTCTCCAAGGGCACAAACAAAGATATCGTCAGCCTCAGGGGTGTAGTTTTCAACCGAATCAATTATCGGAGGATAGCCATGCATTCCGTCAAGTTTGCCCGGGTCATCATCAAGAAAACCCGCAATTACAAAATCACCACCATCGTTCATCACTTGTTCTGCCAGATTATACACCTCGCGCCCGAAACCACGTGCACCAATAATAATAAGTTTCTTCATCTATTCTGTTTTAGCTGTCAACTGAAGGAAAAGTTCAGGTTCCTTACATATTAAGGAACTTAAACAAACATTAACGCCTGAACTCACGATTCCGCGAGCTCTTTTAGCAACAATGATCTTGATTAAGCAAAGAGGACGTTATTCTGATCGCTTTCATACTTCTATGGGTTGAAATTCCGACGCAACCGCCGGAATATCCAGTCCGCCAAATCTTCCGCAGGTCAGGAATGCAAGGATGAACTGATCTTTTGCCAGTGAGTGCAGGTAAACGAGCATTCTGTCGTTTTCAGAAAAAATACGCAGATCATTCTTATCAAAACCTGTCTTAATCCGGTTAAACGACATGACCGGGATTTTTTTATATACCGCGGCTTTCGGATCGTAAAAAACAATGGCATCATCTGCCTGGTCAAGCGTGCCCTTGTATTGGTCGATCATTGTTTCACACATGCTGGTATAGCACTGTAATTCAAGACAAATTATTAAGCGATGCGCGGGGTATTGCATACGCAGCGCGGAAACCGTGGCTTTGACTTTGGAGGGGGCATGTGCAAAATCCCTGTAAATAAATGAATCCCTATAGGCAGCAAGCAGTTCCAACCGTTTAGATGCCCCTTTGAAAGTTGAAATGGCTTGGAAGAACGCGTCATCCTTCACACCCAGTTTCTGGCAGACCAACTGCGCGGCTGCCAGGTTAGCCATGTTGTGCAAGCCAAAAATTTTCAGATTAACACTATTTCCTGCATTATGCCGGATTTTGGTTATTCCAAGTTCAACCTCATGTGGATGGGCACTATAAGCGACTTTCTCCAAACTGGCATTGCTGACAAGCAATACCAATTCCACATCATCCTGGTGGTAAAAAAGGCATCCTCCCGGTTCAATGCTTTGGATAAAAAACCGGAATTGGTCGAGGTATTCGTTAAAGGTTGGGAATTCATCAACATGATCCCATGCAATCCCGCTGAGAACCGCAATGTGCGGATGATAGTGCCTGAATTTGGATCGCTTGTCGATTGGGGATGTAGGATATTCATCTCCCTCAAGAACAATATATTTAGCGGTTTTGGTCAATCTGACCATCACCTCAAATCCTTCAAGCTGAGCTCCAACCATATAGTCTGCCTCGATACCGGCCAGGTTCAAAACATGAACGATCATGGAGGTAATGGTGGTTTTTCCGTGACTTCCCCCGATTACGACCCTGATTTTATCTTTGGACTATTCATACAGGAATTCGGGGTAAGAGAAAATCCGGATGTGTTGCCTTTGCGCTTCCAGCAGTTCCGGATTATCGGGTTTCGCATGCATTCCCAGGATGACGGCATCAATTTCGCCTTTGATCTTTTCGGGAAACCAGCCAATTTCCGGAGGCAATAACCCGTATTTTTTCAGCCTGGAATAAGAAGGGTCGAAGATACCGTCGTCGGAACCGGTAACCTGGTCGCCATTGATATGCAGGGCTATCGCCAGGTTGTGCATGGCAACACCGCCAATGGATATAAAATGCACCTTCATTAAATGTTTATCGTTTTAACAATTAACCGGTTCAGCGCTTTGACCCGGCGCCAGGGCCTGATCGTCCAAATTCACAAATCTTGTTTATATCTTCCCCTTATTCAATATTAACAGGTGCTTCTCCAGGATTTTCTTAACTTTCTCCATTATTGGAGGCCCAATAAACCTTCCATCTTTTATTGCGACTCCTTTACCTTCAAGTATCGCCTTATCGTTAAGTTTGATCAGCAACTCAGCTTCTGCAACTTCTTCTGTACTTGGAGAATAGCTTTTATTGACTATGGGGATTTGTTTGGGATGTAAAACAGGCATCCCGTCAAAACCGAAATTACGGCCTATTTTTATATGTCGTACTAAATCATCCAAATCATTGATATAAATATGCGGAGCATCCAAGGCAAAAATATTGTTTGCTTTTGCAGTATTGGCTATGGTTGCCCTTGCCATCCAAATACTTTGATCCTCCCTGTCATGGATGCCGTCAAGATCAGCAATATAATCTTCACAGCCAAAAACCAACCCGATCATCCTGTCGGTTGCTTTGCAAATCTCGTTTAGATTAACTAGTCCGGCAGTTGTTTCTATTACTGCAACTATTTTAAATTTACCGTGTTGAACCCCCTTTTCCTTTTCTATCACATCAAGAAATTTCGATATGAAAATCACATCGTCTTTACATTTAATTTTGGGAATAAAGAAGCCGTCAATTCCACACACAGATAGCTGCATTAAATCCTTAATTATCAGGCCACTATCAATTTCATTGGTTCTGACAAAACAATATGCATTGCGTTTTGGGATTACTTTTAAAATTTCAACAACGGTATCCCTGGCAATTTGTTTATTTTCGTTTGGCAGCACAGAATCTTCAATATCGAAAACTAATGCATCTGCATCTGAATGCAAAGCACTTTCAATGACCCTTCTGTTGTGTGCAGGAAAAAACAACACACTTCTCATTAAATATTTACTCATCATTACTTTTTTGCTCCCTTCTTTTAATTAGCACCTTTCTCCTGAATTTAATAACATCTACCCCATTCTGGTTATAGCCGACTGTTTCTACATAAACTATTCCTCTGTCATTTTTACTTTTTGATGGGATTAACTCTAAAATCCTGGTCTTTGCATACAGGGTGTCATTTATGAAAACTGGGGCAAGATGTTGTATGTTTTCATACAACAAATTGGCAATTGCCTTTCCGCTGATATCTGGTACAGAGAAACTTGCAACAAGGCTAAACACCAGCGTGCCTGCTACCAAAATTTTCTCATGCTCACTTTTACTTGCATAATCAATATTGGTATGCACGGGATGGGGATTCATCGTCAGCAGACAAAACAAATTATTGTCGCTTTCAAATATCGTTTTTGATGGTGCGTGCACAATTTCCGCCCCAAGTTCAAACTCTTCAAAATACAATCCTAATGTTGCCTGTTTCATGTGTTACTAATTTGTTGTTTAATGGTCACATGGATTAGCCATAAATTATCACTCAGGGTTTGCATGAAGGTTGTTATTATGGCAATGTCATATTACATTTATTTTTCCGGGTGAATAAGAATAACCTTAAAATATCATTCAGGGTTTCATGAACGCAATTTCAATGATTATTTCAAATCCCTACTTTTGGGATAAAAATAATTTGGCCGGATTGCCGATCCATATTTCATTTTGCCCGACATTTTTGGTAAGAACCGCTCCCATCCCAACGGTTGAATAATCTCCGATAGAAAGAAATTCTCTAAACGTTGCGTTGGAGCTTACAAAAACTCCGGTTCCGATCTTCAGGTAAGCACCTGTACATGAGGCGCCTGCAAAAAAACAATAATCTCCAATCAGGTTATTGTGACCGACAACAGCCCCGATCATGACCCTGCAACACTTTCCAAATTTTGTTCCGGGCGATAAACTGGCATTGGGCATAACCACGCAACCCTGTCCGAATTCGACATTTGGTGCAACATATGCAGATGGATGAATAAAGGTCACCCATCGTTCATCCGGGATATTCAAACTCTCAAGTAATGCAATCCTCTCGGACTGAAAGCCAATTTTCCCTATTGCATTAATGAAATAATAATCCTGCGCTATCAAACCGGCAATATCTTTCAACCCTCCTAAAACAGGATAGCCCTCGATTTGACTAACATTATCCCGGTCATTGATATAACCGGCAAATTCCAGTTTCCTGTCCCCCCTATTACTGGCATCTATCATGGCAAATGCTATCACACTGGCATTCCCGCCTCCTCCTAATATCAATACTTTTTTTGGCTTCATAACTTCAGATCAGTTTATAATTATCCAGCATATCCTTGATTTTTCCAACAGAATTGAACATGAGTACATCTAACATTGACAAATTTTCTATAAAATCATGTTGAAACTGAGGATACGCTACTTTTTCCGATTTTAAGAATTTCAACATGATCCCATTGGATGCAAACTCTTTAAAATCATATATTCCCTGCCCTCCAATTGAATTAATATACGTATCAGCCTCCAGAACCTTACAAATATCAATTACTTTTTCTTGTCCTTTAAGTAAAGTGTTCTTGGTTAATTTTGAGGACCTGGAAACAGATGTGCTGATTTGCAGATATGAGTTTATTTCTTTTATGCTATTTTCTATAAATTCCGACAAACTAATACTTTTAAATGAAATTATAGTATTCATCAATTCAATAACCGTGAAATAATATGGCGCCTTTGAATAATTCATATGAATAGTTTTCATAAATTTCCTGAAATCATCCCCTATTTCTATTTCATTGATCAATTTATTTTGACTGGCTCCTTTCAGTTTTATGGTAAATAATTTTTTACTCCCACCTATCAAAATGTTATTACGGTTTATCCAGCCACCTTTTATATAATTCACATCATCGTATATTACAAATTTGTCAACCGCGTTGATAAGCTGGAAATATCCAATATACGGCAAAAAATAGGGTTGCATTATTCCAACTTTCATGCTGATTAAATTTATTGTGCCGCCAAGTATCTTAGTATTCCTATTCCGGTGAAAATAAAATAAATATCCACACTTTCATTAATGGTATCAACGTTACAGCCGGCTACGCTAAACTCCCCGATCCCATGTCTGGATTATCCATGGATCCAGATTGGCAACCCGTCAATGTCGCGATTGCACGATGCAGCCCATTCAGCAGGGAAGCATAACTTTGGTTGTAACGGCATCTTTTTCAGCAACCTTACTTCTTTTGTAGTACAATCAAAATCCTGGTGGCAAAAAGGAGTGGAAAGTGGTCAAGCAGGTGATCGATTTTTTTCATGAAATGATAGAGAGAATCAGGGTATAATTGTTTCCGGCTGTATCCCCCTGATGCAACATAGGAAATGGCTGCATATTTTTTTAATCCTTTGATCTCCCAGCCATCCAGCCGCTTGTTGTATTTTCGCCGGAGAAAGACCCTGCAGGCATTCCCCTGAGCTGCATAATAGCCTGATGCTGACGCCGGGGCTCCCGGAGCGGATTCCCAGCTGATCTTTTTATTGTAGCCGATCGGTTCGGGGTGGAAAATGCCAAACGTTAGCCAGCCCAACACACTTAATGCAGGTTCAAAAATGATCACTTTACCCCCGGGAACCAGCACCCGCGAAAATTCCTTCAGGGCGGTGCCGGGAAACCCGAGGTGGTGGAACACATCAAAAAGGACCAGGTGGGAAACCGACTGGTCGTCAAAGCTGAGCCTGTAAGCATTTTCCACCCGGTCGTTCCACTGATTGGGGAAAATGTCGGTTGAAATGGCCTCCGGGATAGCCATTTTCAGGTTACCGATGCCGGAACCCAATTCCACGATCAACCCGGGGATATCCCGGTCGATGCAACTTCGGATGATCCCATAGAAGTCGTTATATATCTGGCGCAGCAACGGCTTTTCATTCCATGACCGGCTGTTGGCCAGCATTTCATCCAGGTGACGCTGAATTGAATCCTGGTCCATAACCGGCTACCTGAATTTAATTTTCCTGGCTGCAAACAAACTCATTTTCACCAGCAACCAGCCATGTTTGAAACGGCTGATCTGGGTCGTGCCATATTCCCGATCCTTATAGTGGACAATAATTTCGGTGATCTTCAGGTTGAGTTTGGCCGCTCCAAAAAGCAAGTCGAAATCACCGAACGGGTCAAAGTCGCCGAAATAGGACCGGTTCTGGTTGATACGCCTGTAATCGCTGGCAAACAGAACCTTGGTTCCGCAAAGGGTGTCTTTTATGCGTTGCCCGAGCAGGTAGGTAAAGAACAATCCAAAGAATTTATTGGCCAGGTAATTCAGGAAGCGCATAGCCTCTTTCTCCATCGGGTACACCAGCCTGCAGCCATTGATGAACTCTCCCGAGTTGCGGGCCAGGGCATGATAAAATTTGGGCAGGTCTTCCGGTGGTGTGGTGAGATCGGCATCCAGGATCATCAGCACTTCTCCATGGGCAGCTTCAAAACCTTCCCTCACGGCATTGCCTTTTCCCTTGCCGCCCTGACGCATCACGCGAATATCTTTTCCCGGGTAAGCTGCCTGAACCCGCAGCATCTCCTCCCAGGTGTTGTCGGAAGAATGGCCCTCTACAAAAATAAATTCAACGGAACTGCCAAACGCGGGCGTTCTCAGGATCGCGTTCTCAATATTCCCCGATTCATTACGGGCTGGAACTATGATAGAGACTTTGTAATCTTTTTCCTCTTCGGCCGCAGGTCGGGCAACAATCAGGTTAATCATGGCCAGGTGGTTGATAAGGGGTAAATGGACCAGGAACCGGTTTAGCAGGAGGTTGAAGATTGGCAAGTATTTGGGGAACAGGATATGTCTTTGAAGTGTCACCTTCTGAAATCCTGTAAGTTCCAGAAGAGTTGTCAGGTCGTCGGCCGACAGCCAGTTTTGATAGGGTTGTTTTTGTTTGATGTGAAGAAACTCGCCGAATTTCATCACCGGTTCCCATAAAAAGCTGTAATTTGAAATAATAATCCGGGTGTGAGGCTCACACAAGCCGCGGATGTTTTGAAAAACCTGCTGAACATCCCACAACGAGCAAACCAGGTCCGACAAAATTATATAATCAAATTTCCCCCCGATTTTCATCGTTTCCGCATCCTGAACCAGAAACTCCAGACCAGGAAATTTCTGCCGTGCCAGTTCTATGATCGAAGATGAAAAGTCAATGCCCAGGCCATACCGGGGCTTCATCGCGTGCAGGAGTTCCCCCGTGCCGCACCCGATCTCCAGTACGCGTTGATCATCCGGGATCATCAATTTAAAATAACGTTCCAGCAAATCATGATAAAACCGGTTCCGGGCTCTCCATTTCTGCCTTGTGCCGGCCGTACTGTGATAAAAATCGCGAAGATCTTCCCTCGTCATAAAACGAACTTAGATATTGTCACCTTGCATGATTTAATTCCTCTGCAGGCATCTCATGCTGTCATAAGCCATAAACAAAAAAGCTTTGTCATCGATCACTTTCCTGTAGCTGTTTTCAGAAAGCAGGCCGATCAGGTTCTTTGATCTCTCAACATAGGCTTTTGCTGCATGATCTCCCGGTTCATACAAATTCTGCGGCCAGGAGTCTAAGTCGGGGTTGCCATAAAGGATGGCAACTGCAGGATGCTCTTTCCCGCCGGCAAGGACCGCTTTTAGTTGCTTGATTACAACACGGTCATCCGGCTCAAGATAAAAAAGCTGATCCGGCAACGATTGTTTTTCAAGTAAATAATAAAACATCTGGCCGCCGGGACCAAAAAAAACAATGTCGTTGTGATGGGAAGTAAGTATATTAACTTCTTGAATAATTTTTTCGGCCAACTCCTTCCTGTAACAACTTGTCCGTATACTCCTTAATTTCTCATGGTTTATTGTATATGAAAACTGCCCCATACCCTGTGATTCGCCGTAAGCCCATGAAAAACGGCAATATAGTGCGTGTGAGATCAGCGCAAGCATTACCATCGTGAAAAAAAATTGCTGGACCCTGGCGATTGCCTTTTCCCTGGAAAGCCAATAGAGCAAAAAAATAATAATTATGGAGGCAAATGCCTTGCACTTAATGAAGCCCGTGTTTGATCCTATGGCAGGAATAAACATAAAGATGGTCAATGCAATTAAGAGGAACAGGTGAACATATTTCTCTTGCCTGTAAAAATGATAAAACAAAAACGATATGATAAACAGAGTAACTGCTGTTAAATTCAGGTTATAACCAAAATTGGTATTCGTCGCGGATACTTTTATAAGAATAAATATATACAACCCTGCAAAAACGAAACCTGCCAGGAGTTTGTTTATTTTAACATACTTTGCAACAAACCCGAAAAGGACATTCATGAATAGCAATATTGCAAGGAATTTAATGATGACAATGATGTCCCTGCCATAAGCAGTCAACATATGATTCAGCGAATGATACTTTTCTGAATGGGCATAAGAATTCAGGCTCTCAAAGATTTTAGCAAAATAATTGTGACAGGGAAAAACAAAAATAGAGAAAATAGCAAATGTCAATAAACACGCACCAAGATAAACCGACCATAACCTGATCATTATCAGAAATTTATTTTTTCCGGGATCATGGTATTTCAACTGTTTTAAAAATACGAAAATCCCCAGGAGCATCAGAAAAGCGGGGATTATCACAATATTGGGGAACCTAGCCGCCATGGCAAGAACACTTATAAAACCGGCAATTACCAGGCATATTGATTTCTTCGTGTTAACAAATTTTATTAAACAAATAAACAATACCGAGAGGCAAAGCACAGTACTGGTAGTATAATTAAAATTATTAACCATGGTTCTCACGGTCAGGATCATGGCAACAACAGCATACCTTGAAAACCAACGTTTGTCCTTGTTATGAAAAAATGAAAAACAGAAGATGAAAAAAATAAGTTCTATCAGGATATAGTTCAGCCAGCGATAGGAAATCATGCTGTCCCCGAATACAGAAACCCAGTAATACCCCGTTTCAGCCGTAAGCCAGTAGGGCATGAAATTTCCGGGCATTTGCGACATCCTTACATTCCACGGCCCATCGGTAAAATCCAATCCGTAGGTCATGAACAACATCGGATATCCAATCACAATCAGAAAATTTATTACATATTCCTGCGATTGCATGACCTGGAGGAGCCGGGAAAAAGTTTTCATTTAAAAATCCGACGGTGTTTGAAAAACAACATGTTACTTAATAACGGTATACTTCCCGACAGCCATGAGGGAAGATCCGGCGGGAGGGTTCCTGCACAGCAATAATTCCAGTTTCATTAAAGCGTTAAAAAACAGGTTTGTTAATTTTCCAGGCAACTTGAACCCTGTTTCAACGATCTTTTCATCCTTGGTGAACATCAGGATGAATTTCCTGATAAAAACAATCGGCCATAAGGAAAAACCCCAATACCGGATGCTGACTACCTCAATGTTGTTATCCCGGAACAGTTTTTGAAGTCCCTGTTTCTTGTATCTCCGCAGGTGCCCCATTTTACTGTCATATTTGCTGAACAGGGTATTGAAGGCAGGTACATTGATCATAACCAATCCCTCGTTTTGCAGATATTTGCAGGCAGTGCGCAGGAAGGCATCATCATCTTCAAGGTGCTCGAGCACATCAAATAAAATAATTCCGGAATATTTCCCGAGCAGTTGTGGAGGTTCATCAAAGATATTCAACAAAAAAATATCGCCTTTACCCTTGCTAACCTTTGTTAACGCGTTAGGGTTCAGATCACACCCATCAACCGTTACATTGGGGAGCGATTCAAATTGCCGCATCACGATGCCATGCCCGCATCCGATCTCCAGCAATCTCATTTCGGACAACACTTTAACCAGCGGGTTCCGGATCACCGCCTGGAACCTCCATTTGATCCAAAAATGATCAATAGGGGAAATGTCATACCACTGGTTATCCATACTGACGTGTGCAGACTCGGAAATTTCGATAATGTCAGAATTCTGTAATTTCTTCGCCATTTTCTATTCTTTTCGAAACGATGTATAACGGCCGGCTTTTTACCTGCAGAAAAATTCTTTGAACATATTCCCCAATTACTCCAATGGACAGGAGTTGGATTCCACCAAACAGGATTACCATAAAGAGCAGGGCAGGAAAACCGGCAGGTACATCGTGGTAAATGATTTTCCTGAGCATTGTATAGAGAAAATACAGGACGGCTGAACAAATGCAGCCGATCCCAATAACCGTAAACAGCTTGATTGGAAATGTACTGAAATTAAAAACGCCATCGCTGCCAAGTTTAATCAACTTCCACAGCGAATATTTTGAATCACCTGCCCCGCGCGCATCACGCTCATATTCTATCCCGGTTTGCCTGAAACCCACCCAACTACGGATACCCCTGAGGAACCTGCTTTGCTCTGGCATCTTTACCAAAATCTTAGCCACACGCTTCGTTATCATCGCAAAATCTCCCGAATCCAGCGGGATGGTATAGCTGGACACGCCTCTCAGAATCCGGTAAAACAAGTAATATGCCAACCGTTTCAGAACCCCCTCCTTCCTCTTCTTTCTTATACCATAAACTACATCAAAACCTTCAGCTATTTTACGGTAAAAATCAAAGAATAGTTCAGGAGGATCCTGCAAATCACCATCTATCACCATGATATAGTCGCCCAAAGCAAATTCCAAACCGGCACTTACTGCAAACTGATGACCGAAATTCCTTGACAAGAATACACACTGATACCGTTTGTCTGAATATCCGGTTTCCTCCATAAATGCCGGAGTTAAATCATTGCTGCCATCATCAACCAATACAACTTCACAAGTTCCGTCAATCTTGTTCATTAACGCATTCAACCTGTTTTTTAAATCAGGAAATATTTCACATTCATTGTATAATGGAACTATAAATGAGAATTTTGGAGATTCTGCCATCGTCAGGTTTATTTTGTTTGCACAATAACTTCATTTACTTGTTGTATCATACCTTTTCCGTTTTTTATCCAGACACTGCACAATCTTCATAATTAATCTTTCCGCTAAATCCGGGTATACCGGCAAACAAATCACCTCCTCCGTAACCCGTTCAGCGACCGGCAAGTTGCCTGGCCTTGCGCTTTCAAGCCCGCGGTAGGTCGGAAACTGGCTGATAAGCGGGTAGAAATAGCGCCTTCCGTAGATATTCTTCTGTTTCAGCTCTTCATAAACCTCATCCCTGCTTTTACCGTATTTTTCGCGATCGATCAGGATCGGGAAGTAGGAATAGCAGTGCCGTACGCCCGGGATATCCTGCATAAATGCGAGCCCCTCGACCCCGTCGAGTTCACGGCGGTAAAGTTCTGCAATCACCTTTCGTTTCGCAATGTTGGCATCGATCGACTTCAGCTGCAGCAGTCCCATGGCTGCCTGCACCTCATTCATCTTGGCGTTGATGCCGGGGGCCACTACCGTGGTTTCACCGGCAAAACCGAAATTTTTCAGGTTGTCAATCCGTTTTTTCATGGCCTCGTCATGGCAAACGATGGCCCCGCCTTCAAAGGTGTTGAACACCTTGGTGGCGTGAAAACTCATCACCGCAAGGTCGCCTGAGTTGAGTACCGGCGTGTCGTTTATAGTCACGCCAAACGTGTGGCATGCATCATAAATGACCTTCAGTCCGTAGGTGTCCGCTATTTTCTTTATTTCATCCACCCTGCATGGGTTCCCATACACGTGCACCGGCATGATGGCAGTCGTATTGGGTGTTATCGCCGCCTCGACCCGTGCAGGGTCGAGGTTGAAAAATTCAGGCTCGATGTCAACGAAAACCGGCTTGATGTTGTTCCACCACAGGGCGTGCGTGGTGGCCACGAAGCTGAACGGCGTGGTAATTACCTCCCCGGTGATCCGCAGTGCTTGCAGCGCGGTGATCAGGGCGATGGTGCCGTTACAGAACAGGGAGATATATTGAACCCCGAGATAATCGCACAGGGCCTGCTCGAGTTCCTGGTGGAACCGGCCGTTGTTGGTGAGTTGTTTACTCTCCCAGATCGACTTAAGGTAGGGGATAAATTCTTCCAGTGGCGGCAACGCGGGTTGTGTTACCGTTATCTTTTTTTGTTCCATGGTTATCCTGTTAAAATCCCCCTTCAACATGCGACCACACCGGCGTGAACTGCATGGGGGCCCAGCCATGATGGGTTGAGATCACCCTGAAGCTGATTGCCGACTGCATTCTGAATACGATTTTACTGTTATAGCTGGAAGATTCGGTCATTGCAACCGTAATGGAAAACACACCCTGACCCATCTGGATCTCCGGGAAGTGCGCGATAAATGTGTAGCAACCTACGGCCTTTTCGATCGAGATAAAATCGCCGAAATTGAAAACCTCTCCAAAATTGCGCTGTTCCTTGTCGTAAAACATCAGCCCGAGCCTGGGTGAACTGATTGGTTCATCAAGCCTGATCCTTATATGGACATTAAGTTCATCACCATGTGATATTTCCAGTGACCTTTCCGTTCTGGAATCCTTATCCCGGGATGTAAGATAAATAGCTTCAATGGTTGCTTTTTCCGAACCAACAAAATTGCCGGGCTTGAGCTCGAACAAGTCATAATAAAGGCTGATCCCCTGCGAGACCTCATGAGACTGCCATACCGACTCCCCTTTTGCCATCACGATCAGGTCGGTGCAGAGCCTGGAAACCTGGGGCATGTTGTGCGAAACAAAGATGATGGCGGTATTGGGAAAAAGCTCATCCATTTTGTTGAAGCACTTCAGGATGAATCCCATATCACCAACTGCCAGCACTTCGTCGATCAGCAAGACATCGGGGTTGAACTGCGTAGCAATGGAGAATCCAAGCCGCACCCGCATCCCCGAACTATAGTATTGTACCGGGGTGTCGATGAATTCAGAAATTTCCGAAAAATCAATGATCCCGGCCAGCCGACGGTTGGTCTCATCGCGGCTGAACCCCAGGATGGATGCGTTGTTATATATATTCTCCCTGCCGGTCAGGATAGGGTTGAACCCGGCCCCCAGTTCGATGAGGGCCCCGATACTGCCATGCATCTCGATCCTCCCGGTGTCGGGTTTGATCAGGCCGTTGAGCATCTTCAGCATGGTGCTTTTCCCCGCGCCATTCTTGCCAATCAGCCCCAGGCACTCCCCGCGCTTCACTTCGAAACTTAAATCCTTCACCGCCCAGAATTCCTTCTCGCGCAGGGTATCATGCCCAAGGTTCTTCTTCCCCAGCATCTCGCTGGTCATGTCTTTCATGCCATACCAGAGGCTCAGTTTCAGGTCGAGGCAAAACTTTTTGGAAACATGATCAACAATTATCAAACTCTCCGACATATAAGGAAAACTTCTTAACAATTATGGTGCTCTCGTAATTGCAACCAGTAATTTTTAATTCGTAATTTTTAATTTTTAATTATCAGGTGTTCATTCTCTCAATGATAATCGGCATCACCGCCCGGTAAATGATCCAGGAAATGAAAAGCAGCAAAAGAACAACCGCGTTCACAATAAAAAAGCCTGTAAGATAATTTGTTGCGACTCCGGACAGCACGTCGCGGCAAACCATAAAAAGCTGCGTTAGCGGGTTCAGGTTAAACAGCATTTTCCCCCAGCCGCTTTGAGGTATGGGAAAAACAATGGGGGTCAGATACATGAGAAACTGCATAGCCACCTGGATGAACCGACCTATGTCGGTGTAAAGCAAGCCTACGGGCGTGAGCATCAGCCCTATGGCAGTTCCGGTTAAAACCAGAGACAGAAAGGCGAAAGGAAAGAACAGGATGCTCCAGCCCGGATAGATTCCCACGATCATGAAAACAACCACGATGAGGATCACCTTGATAAACCCGTTGAAAAGAGATTGGTAAACGCCCGACAGGATAATCGCCTCCCGGGGAAAGTTAATCTTTGAAAGCATGCTTTTCGCGGCATTTGTCTGGTTTAAGGGTGAATTGAGGCTTTCAATAAATACCGACCAGAGCAGGGTGCCCGAGAGGGCGTACAACGGGTAGGGGATCGCGGTTGAAGCCAGCTTCACAATCCCCGACATGCTCAGGAATATCCAGGTGACTGAATTGGCCACAGGCATGATAAAGGCCCAGAGGATCCCGAGGACGCTTTGCCGGTATTGCGACCTGATGTCGCGCAGGGTAAGCTGGCGCGCGATCCCCAGGCTGCTGCCCAGGTCGACAAGCATTTCGCGCACCATTTTCCGGGGCGAACGCATGGAAGATTCGGGGATATAAACGGTAACTTTCATTAGAGAATCCTGAAATGATTATACGGTGATTAATAAAGCTTCGCCTTCTCAGTCCCATTGTAAAAAGGCGATAAGGCGAAGATTCAGATCTGCTGAATGTTTAGCGAAAATACAAAAATCTTCCACCATTGCCATTTTCATGGAAGATAAAATAGTTTTACGGGAATGATGAAAGGGTCAATAAGCCTGCTCTTGCCCCCTGATAACCACCCATAATGTGCGGAAAATAATTTTGATATCGAGGCCGAAACTCCAGTTTTCAATGTAATGGACATCCATTTCAATCCGCTTTCTGATATCGTCGACTTCCTTGATTTCGCCGCGATACCCGTTCACCTGGGCCAGCCCGGTGAGCCCGGGTTTAACGGTATGCCTGAGCATAAACCGTTTGACCACCTTACGGTATTGTTCGGTGTGCTCGAGCATGTGCGGGCGAGGGCCCACCACCGACATCTCTCCCCGCAGGACGTTAATAAACTGGGGAAGCTCATCAATGCTGAGCTTGCGTAATATTTTGCCAACCGGGGTGATCCGCTGGTCCATCCGGGTGGCCTGCTTCATATCGGCATCGGGATTCCGCCGCATCGAACGGTATTTCAGGCATGTAAATACCAACCCGTTGATACTGGTGCGCTTTTGCCTGAAGAATACCCCTTCGCGGGAGCCGAAAAGTGAGGAAAGGTACAACGCAGCCGTCATCCAGGGAAGTACCAGGATAATAAAAATCAGGGAAACAAAAATATCAAACAACCGCTTTATGACCCGGTTATAAAGGTAGCTCAGCGGCCCAGGGTGGATCTGGATAACGGGCAGTACGCCATAGCTGACCAATTCGGCGCTTTTGTAGGTAAAATCGCCCAGGTTGGGAACAATGCGGATCTTAACAGGGTACTCTGCCAGTAGATTCGTGATCTCAGGCATTTTTTCCTGCGGGATTCCGCTCCATGCAAGATAGATCTCGTCGACATGCGTTTTGTCGATAAACGGCTTTAATTCGCTCCAGGTACCTATGATCCGCTGCTCTTCATTCACCTTTTCGTCAAAAAAGCCGAGGAACCGGTAGCCATGCCACTGGTTGGTACGGAAGTATTCCTCAAGTTCGCGGGTTCCCGGGGTATAACCCAGGACGATCACATTCCGAAAATTGAAACCATGCTTCCGGTAGTAAAAAAGGGCATAATAGAGCAACATTTTCCAGGTAACAAGGATTGCGAAAAAGGCCGGGAAAATAATTTTGTATAATTTTCTCGGATAATACGAAAAGACCGAAACCTGGGAATAGAGCATGAAAAGGAAAAAGAAAAACACAATGATGTTGACATACGTCAGCACAATCGACTTTTTCCTGATGTTGCGGTCGATGGTGTGGGCTTTGAAGGCGAATACCAGGATGAACCATACCACATTCAAATAGGCGTAAAATGCAAGGTATTGAGGTGAAATACTTTCAGAGGTTCCGTCATAGATAATGAAACCGAACACGAGGATGGCATTCAGGATGATAAAGTCACCCACGATGGAAATGATCGGTATGTATCTGCTGTAGTTCATTTTTTATATTGTTAACACACGATGATTGACTTTAGTTTGGGCTAAAGCCCCTGGTTTAGTCATCTTCCACAACCCCGGGCTAAAGCCCGGGGCAATTCAAACAGTGCTTTTTCCAAGTTCATCTGCAAAGGCCCGGAAGTATTCATCAATTATGCTGTTCCAGGAATATTTCATTTTAATTTTTTCCATGTTGTTCCATTTCATCAAATCCCGGTTCATCTCTTCACCGGGGCTTGAAATGAGTGCGGCAAGCTGACCTTCATCCGCGAAGAATGAGGCATCATCACCCAGAACCGACCGGTTGAAGGGATTATCGTGCGCGCACACCGGCGCGCCGGCGGCCATTGCTTCAAGCAGTGAGGGGTTCGTGCCCCCGGCAGAATGTCCATGAAAATACAACCTTGAAAAATGCCGGAGCTGGTTCAGGTCCTCCTTTCTGAAAATCCCTCCTAAAAAGCGAACCTGGTCTGAAGCGTATTTTTTCACCAGCATGGCGCCATGACCGTTCTTTACATTCCCGACCACCAGCAGCGGATAGTCCGTACCTGACCTTAACACCCCCCTGATGACCTCTTCAATATGATTGTCGGGCTGCATGCGGGCAATCACCAGGAAATATGCGCCGGGTGAAACCTGGTAAGGTTGCAGGCAGGCAGGGTCGGGTGTTTCAAAAACCTCAGCGCCATAAGCAATATACCTGGAATGCACGTGGTAGGTCAGGTCAAGGTAATCGCGGATGGGTTCAGCGTCGGCGATAAGCAGATCGCTGCTGTTCACGGCAAGTTTCTCGGCATGTTTTAAAAACCGCCGGACCAAAGGATGATATTTCGACCGTTGCCACTCCATCCCGTCCATGTTGGTGATGATCCTTGCTCCTTTTGGCAACAACCGGTGCCACACCGAACTGCTGGTATAACCCAGCTGCAGCAGTATGTCAAAATTCCGTTTGCGGCTGTCGGCAATGCAATTCAAATCATAAAGGAACTGCCCGGCTACTCCGATGGTCCCCTCTGGATCGTAGCAATGGATGCGGTTTACCCCTTTCCACAATTTTTCCCTGCAGGGATGATCGTGAGAGTTATAAACCCAAACCTCAACGCCGCGCTCAACCAGGCCAACAGCCAGGTATTCAGCAAACTGCTCGAAACCGCCGTAGTTGTTCGGGATACCCCTTGTGCCTGCTATTCCTACCTTCATTGTACCTTGTCGCAACCAGGAAGTGTCTTTTAACTTCCCGGATTTTTACAAAAATACCAATTCAAAACCGGCTTACAAAATTTCAGGGTTGTTCATTTGCCCGGCAGGCCTGTCTCTGCCGCTGTAAATTTAACCATCCCGTCCGTTGCCTTCTCTCTGATAATGGTAAGATTTGGCACAAAATAGTGAGGCTCTGCTTCCGGGTCGACCAGGTATTTTGGCACATGCAAAGGCACATATTGCATGAGCCCGGCAGCGGGATAAACCTGGAGCGAAGTTCCGACAACCAGGAAAATGTCGGCGTGCCTGACCATGATGGTGGCAGCCATGATGTTTGGTACCGGCTCGCCAAACCACACGATGTGCGGCCGAAGCTGCGATCCCTTTTCGCAAAGGTCGCCCAGCCTGAGTTCCCATCCGTTCAGCAGGTATACCAGGTTCTCGTCGAGGGTCGATCTTACTTTTTTCAGTTCGCCGTGCAGATGCAGTACATTGGTTGACCCTGCCCGTTCATGCAGGTCATCCACATTCTGGGTGATGATCTGCACGTCGTACCGCTGTTCCAGCGCTACAAGTGCGAAATGGGCAGCATTCGGCTCTACCTCGTAAAGCTGTTTCCTCCGGATGTTGTAGAAGTCCAGCACCATCTGCGGATCGCGTTTCCAGGCCTCCGGGCTGGCCACGTCTTCAATCCGGAAGTTGTTCCACAGGCCATCCGAATCGCGGAATGTCCTGATTCCGCTCTCCTGGCTGATGCCCGCGCCGGTGAGGACAATAAGTTTTTTCATTTTCCCGATATTACGCTTGTGTTGCCTTTCTGAACCGTGTGCTTTGGCAAAGGTATCACTGAAACCTGGAAAATTCATCTGCCCACAAAAAAATCCCATACTATCAGATCCTACTGCCAAAGCATTCGTAATTTTGCATATTTTCGACAAAAATATCCCCATGAAAACCAATTTCATCTCCCGATGGCAAACGGGCTCACCCTGTCACCCTGTCACCCTGTCACCCTGTCACCATTTCACAATTTCACCATTTCACAAATTAGCTATCTCGCTACTTCTCTACCTCGCTACCTCGCTACCTCTCTCCTCCTTCGCCCAAACCTCCCAGCCTCCCGACTGGGAAAACCCACAGCTGACGGGCATCAGCAATGAACCGGCGCATGCTTCCTTCCTGCCCTTCGACAGCGAAGCAGCGGCCCTGGCAAACGACCGTGCTGCTTCTCCCTGGTACATCCTGCTCAACGGGACCTGGAAGTTCAATTGGTCGGAAAACCCCGACCAGCGGCCAGTAAATTTTTGCAGCGATGCATATGATGCAAGCAACTGGAAAGATATCAAAGTGCCTTCCACCATCGAAATCCAGGGATACGGCTACCCGATCTACGTGAACCAGTCCTACGAGTTCGTCCACCTGATGAAACCTGACCCGCCGAAGGTTCCGCATGACTACAACCCGGTTGGCAGCTACCGGCGCGACTTCCGGATTCCCGATTCGTGGAAGGACCGGGAGGTTTTCCTGCGGTTCGAGGGGGTAAAATCCTTCAGCTATGTCTGGGTGAACGGCCAGCGCATCGGTATGGGGAAGGATGCAAAAACGGCGCAGGAATACGACATCACGAAATACCTTCGCCCGGGAAACAACATCCTGGGTGTCGAGGTTTTCCGCTGGTCCGACGGCACCTACCTCGAGTGCCAGGACATGTGGCGCATGAGCGGGATAAACCGGGATGTTTACCTTTTTTCAACCCCAAAAACCCATATCCGCGATTTTTCGGCCAATGGCGATCTATTCTCGAACTACCAGCATGGCATGCTCAGGGTAACCGCCCTCGTGAAAAGCGAAATGACCAATCCTCGCCCCGATCTCGACCGCCCCTTCCTGAAGCCAACGTACACCATGGAGTTGTCGCTGTTTAAATCAAAAACCAGCCCAGTACCGGAGATCTCCGAATCCATACGATTTCAGTCCAGGGGCGATGCCGACGACACAGTGCTGTTCGCAAAATATCTGCCGAATCCGTTGAAATGGAGCGCCGAGCTGCCAAACCTCTACCACCTTGTACTCACCCTGAAAGACCAGGACGGTCATATTCTTGAATCGACCGGTTGCCGGGTGGGGTTCAAAACGTCGGAAGTGAAAAACGGGCAATTCCTGGTCAACGGCAAACCGGTCCTGATCAAGGGAGTGAACCGTCATGAGCATGATCCCGTGACCGGGCATGTGATCTCGCACGATATGATGCTGAAGGATGTTAAACTCATGAAGGAGGCCAACATCAACACGGTGCGCACCTGCCATTACCCCGACGACCCTTACTGGTATGAACTGTGCGACGAATACGGGCTTTATGTGATCGATGAAGCCAACATCGAATCGCACGGCATGGGGTATGACCCCGACCGCACCCTGGGAAACAACCCGGTCTGGCTGAAGGCCCACCTCGACCGTACCCAACGCCTGGTTGAACGCGATAAAAACCATCCCTGTGTGATCATCTGGTCGCTGGGCAATGAAGCCGGCAACGGGTGCAATTTCGAAGCGACCTACGACTGGGTGAAGCACCGCGACCCAAGCCGGCCGGTTTGGTATGAGCGGGCCGAGCAGGGGGCCAACACCGACATTTTCTGCCCTATGTACTGGGAGCCATGGGATCTCAAATGGTATGGTTACGCCCGGCAACTGCGCCCGCTGATCATGTGCGAGTATGCGCATGCCATGGGAAACAGCACCGGCAATCTGCAGGACCTCTGGGATGTGATAGAAAAATACCCGCAGTTGCAGGGAGGCTGCATCTGGGATTGGGTCGACCAGGGGCTGTATGCCAAAGACGAGCATGGAAACGAGTACTGGAAATTTGGCGGCGACTTCGGTCCCAAAAATGTTCCCAGCGACGGGAACTTCCAGTGCAACGGCCTCGTTTGTCCCGACCGGGTGCCCCACCCGGGATATTGGGAGGTAAAAAAGGTGTATCAATATGTCAAATTTGTTCCGGCCGACCTAAAAAAGTGCTCCTTCTCCATCCTCAACAATTATAATTTCTACGACCTTTCAAACACCGAAGTTTCGTGGGAGTTGCTAAGCAACGGGAAGGTGGTTCAGGTTGGGAAATTGCCTGGTTTCACCCTCTTGCCGGGTACCCGTCGTGAACTTATGATCGATCTGCCGGAATTAAAACCGCTTACAAAAACCGAGTATTTCGTGAATGTTTACCTGAAGACCACGACCCCGTGGGGTTTGCTGCCTGCAGGCCATGTGCTTGCCATGGAGCAATTTCCGCTCCCTCAACTCGGGGACGATCCGGCAGCTCCCAACAACGGCGCTGTTTCGAAAATGAAGGTGTCGGAAGGAGATGACGGAGTTTCCATTTCCGGCAATCAGTTTTCGATTGTTTTTGACAAAAAGACAGGAACCATTTCCTCATGGAAATTCCACGACGCCGACCTGATCACGCGGGGGCCTCTGCCTAACTTCCGCAGGGCACCCACAGATAACGACATCGGCAACGGACTGCCCAAACGAAGCAAGGTGTGGTTCGACGCCAGCGAGCAGAGAAAAGTGGACACGTTCACCACCGGCAGGGAAGACAATGGTAAAATCACCCTCACAGTGGAATACCTGTTTCCCGATTCCCTCGCGAAGGAAACGGTGGCTTACTCGGTCGGCAGTACCGGTGCGGTCACGGTGAAATCATCCATTAAACCTCTGCGTGAAAAACTGCCCGAGATGGTCAGGTTTGGCATGAATATGCAGATCAGCCCCGAATTCAGCAAGCTGGCATGGTATGGCCGCGGGCCGTGGGAAAACTACCTTGACCGGCACACGGCTTCATTTGTAGGCATTTATGAAAGCACCGTTGACAAACAGTTTACACCCTATGTGCGCCCGCAGGAAAATGGTTATAAAACCGATGTCCGCTGGTTGACGATGGAAAGCATAAAACATGTCGCCATCCGCATCACCGGGCAACCGCTGATTTGCTTCAGCGCGCTCCCATTCACCTACGATGACATGAAGGGATTCAAGCAGGCCGGCAAACACCTGAACGACCTTGAAAAGAAACCATTTGTCGACCTGAACATCGATTACAAGCAGATGGGCGTGGGGGGCGACGACAGCTGGGGCGCACGCACGCACACGCAGTATACGTTGCCGGCGGGAGAGTATGAGTATGGGTTTACCATTGAGCCATTTATAGGTGGCGAGGTAGCGAGGTAGCGAGGTAGCGAAATGGTGAAATGGTGAAACGGTGGTTGAAACTTATGTGGATGCATTGTTTTCTTTCGGCACCAGGAAGTGGTTGAAGAGGAGCAGTCCGATGACGGTGGCGACGCCGATCATGCTGAAGGTCAGCCATAATAGGGAAGGCTGGTTCATCTTTTCAACAAAATGAACATACAGCGCCGCTCCTAAAACCCCTCCTACGCCACTGCCAATTACGCCATACATGAACGACCAGCCCTGGTAGAGGGCTTTCTTGTCCTGCGGAGCGATAAGACCCACATAGGCGATGAATTTAGGATGTGCGATCATCTCGCCCAGGGTGAAGATGAACATGGAGGCCAGGAAAATCCAGCCATTGGGTGAAATTGCCAGCATCGCCATCCCGGCGGAGCCGAGGCAAATGCCGAAAATCATTGTGGGCAGGGCCTTGGTATTGCGCACCAGGCCCGACACCAGGAGTTGGAGCAGGATGATGGCCCCGGCATTCATGACGGTAACATGCTCCGCGTCGAATTTCCACGCGGGGTGATCCATGAAAAGGGCCAGAATCCCATTGATCATGCTGTTAAACCCGGCCATGTCCACCTTTTCCTTGAGGTACCACAGCACCGAATCGTACACCTGGAAATACATGATCCAGAAGCCCGAATAGATCACGATCATCAGGATGAAGCGGAAATCGCGCAGCACGGTGATCATCTCGGTGAATACCTTTCCCAGTGATTTTGCAATCGTGGTCCCGGCAGGTTCCTTATAAACCAGAAGATTCAACGCCAGCAGCCATCCTGTTCCGATAGCGGCCATGAAAAAAATGTAATTGTAGGAGACGGATTTGAGCCAGGGAACCAGGATCAGGGGGAACAAAAAGGCTCCGAGGTTGATGGACCAGTAGTAGATTCCGAAGCCGAGCGATGAATTTGATTCATCCGTTACGCGGGCAATACTCCCCGAGATCATGGGCTTGAAAAAACCGGCTCCCAGCGCCACCAGGATCAGGCTGCTGAACACGGTGACATACGTAGTGGAAAACCCGGCCAGCCAGTATCCCAGGCTCATGGTAAAGAAGGCAAAGAACAGGACTTTCCGATAACCAAACCTGTCGCCGATGGCCCCCGACAGGATGGGAAGGAAATAAAGCAGCGGCGTGATCGTGCTTTTGATCACCCCCACACTCTCTTTAGAAAAGCCAAGCCCCCCTTCGTTTTTCGACAACACCAGGTAAACCGAAAGCACCGACATCACGCCATAATAGGAGCCCCGTTCAAAAAATTCCATGGAGATGGCGGTCCAGAAATTTTTGGGGAAAGAAGAGAAGTTGACAAAGGATGTTGGTTTGCTCATATACCTTGTTTGGTGGATGCGCCGCGAAAATACCGAAAAAATTCTTTGTATTTTTGTTCCCGCCCTGCTGCCGGGGAAACAAAGGAACTTAACCTGCCATGACCTACAACCTGACATCCATTGCAAGCCAGTTCAAAACAGAAGGCCGGTTTGTGTCGGCCGCACCCATCGGGTCTGGCCACATCAATGACTCCTGGCTCGTCACCACCTCCCCTGCCGATGCCAGCGATTATGTGCTGCAGCGCATCAACCACACCATATTCAGGAATGTGCCGGAGCTGACGAACAACATTCTCAGGGTAACCCGACACCTCAAACAACGGCTGATGTGCCGCGACAGGGATCTTGACTGGTTTCATGTCATCCAGCTTGTCGAGACGCGGAACGGCGAATACTATTTCCAGGATCCGGAGGGGAATTTCTGGCGGATGTACGATCATGTGCGCGGCACGGCGAGCTACGATGTGGTCGGAAGCCCGGAACTTGCAGAAGAAGCAGGCAAAGCCTTCGGGGTTTTCCATTACCTCACCTCGGATATCGACGCTAGCGCCCTCTATGATATCCTGCCCGGATTTCATCATATTGGCAAACGGCTTCAGACCTTCCGTGAAACCGTAAAGCGTGACCCGGTAAACCGGGTCCGGGAAGTCGCCACGGAAATCGACTTTATTGAATCGCGTGCGGTCGAGATGCACACAATCCTCAGGTTAGGCGAAATGGGGAAGATCCCTCTTCGGGTCACCCACAACGACACCAAGTTCAACAACGTGTTGTTTGACCCTGACGGTAAGGCTGTTGCCGTGGTCGATCTCGACACCGTGATGCCTGGCTACATCCTGTACGATTTTGGCGACGCCATCCGCACAGGAGCCAATACCGGGCAGGAGGATGAAGCCGATCTTGCTAAAGTGAACATCGACCTCCGCCTTTTTGAGGCTTATGCACGGGGGTTTCTTGGAATCACAGGCAAATCGCTTACCGCGGATGAAACCAGCCATCTTGCCTTTTCGGCGAAATTCATGACCTGCCTTATCGGTTTGCGTTTCCTTACCGACTATATCGACGGTGACCGCTACTACAAAACAGCGTTTCCGGGGCACAACCTTCAGCGCGCCCGGGCCCAGTTCCGGCTCCTCGAAAGCATGGAGGAGCATTTCCCTGAAATGCAGGCCCTCATTTCCCGCCACACCGGATCATAGGGCCTCCCTCACCCCCTTCGTCCCTCCCACATCCTTCGTCCTTCGTCCTTTTTATCTTGACTTAGCCGTACCAATATTGTCTCTTTATACGCCAACAAGAACGTCGGCAGATGAAGGCAAGATTCAAATTTATATCTCAGCCTTATCTCTTCCGAACATTCATTATTTAATCTCAAAATTGATTTCATCTGAAGAAGGAAAACAAATTATCAGAAAGTTCAAAGTCCTGGTTCAGGTGATGGCCCTGGATGAAAAAATTATTGACCTTGCATTGAATTCAGACTTTTCCGACTTTGAGGATGCCATTCAATATTATTCAGCCTTGCAGAACAATATTGATGTTTTGATAACAAGACATCTGAAGGATTATAAAAAAACACAAATTTCAGTTTTAACAGCCCGGGACTTTATCAGTTTATAATCCGTCTGTCCAAAATCTGAAAAATCGAATACGACCTGATCAAGCAGGCTGACCCGCCAATATTCACGGCCGGGAGCGTCGACTCCACGCTTGCTATTTTTATCCCAATGAATAATCTGTACTTTTGATTTTTATATGAGGATGGCAACATTAGTGCCTGTTGAATTTTCAAAAAAAGTTGTACCTTTGGTCAAATGACAGCAATGAATAAGGAAATTACAAATATCATTATCAACACTTTGCGTGAATACAATCCTGAGATGATTGGCATTTTTGGTTCCTATGCCAGGGATGAAAATACAAATTTGAGTGATATTGATATCCTTGTTCGGTTCAAATCCACCCAATCTCTTCTCCAACTAGTTCAAATCGAGAATCAAATTTCTCAGCAACCCGGTATAAAAGTTGAACTTGTCACGGAAGGTGTGATCAAGAATAAGATTTTAAAAGAAAGTATTCATAAAGACCTTCAAATTATTTATCAATGATTAGGAATGATCGGGTCTACCTTGAGCATATTCTTGAATCCATCAGCAAAATTGAAGATTTTGGTCAGCGATGGATGGTATGAGAGACAAACTCATTCATGATTATAGTGATGTAGATATTGATGTACTGTGGAAAACAATCGAAATTGACCTGCCTCTCCTGAAAGAAATGATTTCCAAAATTTAATTCCAACAGTTTAATCATTAAATATTTGATTCGTTATCACTGCTGGTATAATTCCGATCGATCAGTAACGATTTTATTACTTATTTTGTATAAAATAACATTAACCACTTGATCTATGAACCGAATTGTCGCTTTATGTTTTTTGCTGCTGATCCCGTTTGCATTCCAGGCAAACAATCCTGCCAGTTCATCCCCTGTTTCTGTTGTACCAAAGCCTGTATCCTTAAAAATAAAACCCGGCACCTTCAAAGTAGATGATCAGACAACCCTGCTGGTGGCAGCGGGGGATGTGGAGATGATGAAGATTGCTCACTTTTTTGCCGAACAACTCCACATGGCCGGCGGGCCCGAGATGATTGCTAAAGAGACGCCCGGCACTGACCATAACCAGAATGCCATCGTTTTCGCCAGAACGAAAGGACAGGCCGGCAATGCTGCCGAGGGCTATTCGTTAAAAGTGACACCGAAGCAAATTCGCATTACGGCGGAAAGCGGGGCGGGCCTGTTCTATGGCATTCAGACCCTCCTCCAGCTCATGCCGGCAGAAATCTGCGAGCCCCGCACCAGGATTGCCGGCAGATCCTGGGAAGTTCAATGCGTTGAAATTAAAGATGCTCCCAGGTATCCATACCGCGGCATGCACCTGGACGTATCGCGCCATTTTTTCCCCAAAGAGTTTGTCAAACGTTACATCGATCTCATTGCCACCTACAAGATGAACCGGTTCCACTGGCATCTTACCGACGACAACGGCTGGCGGATCGAGATAAAAAAGTACCCGAAACTGATGCAAACTGCCGCCTGGCACGTCGACCATGAGGATCTGCCATGGAATGAACGCCCACCTCAGAAACCCGGCGACAAGACCAGTTATGGAGGTTATTATTCACAGGATGAGGTGCGCGAGATCGTGCAGTATGCCGCCGACCGGTATGTGACCATCATCCCCGAAATTGAAATGCCGGCCCATTCGGTTGAAGTGCTGGCCGCCTATCCGCAGTTTTCATGCACCGGCGGGCCTTTCACGGTTCCCACAGGAAGCTACTGGCCCAACCTCGACATCCTGTGTGCCGGGAATGATTCAGTTTTCACGTTCATGCAGGATGTGCTTACCGAAGTGATCGCATTGTTCCCGTCGCAGTATATCCACATTGGCGGCGACGAGGCCGACAAAACGAACTGGAAGAGCTGCCCGAAATGCCAGGCACGCATCAAAGCTGAAGGACTGAAGGATGAGAAGGAGCTGCAGAGCTATTTCATCAAGCGGATCGAAAAATTCATTGTTTCTAAAAACAGGAAAATCATCGGGTGGGACGAGATCCTTGAAGGCGGACTGGCACCGGAAGCCACGGTGATGTCGTGGCGAGGGGTTGAAGGCGGCATTGCGGCTGCAAGGCAGGGTCATGATGCCATTATGACACCAGGGTCGCATTGCTATTTCGACCACTACCAGGCCGACGCTGCTACTGAACCCAAAGCCATCGGTGGTTTCACCAGCCTGAAAAAGGTCTATTCCTACGAGCCCACCCCCGGCGAACTTTCAAAAGAAGAAGCAAAACATATCCTGGGAGCCCAGGGAAACCTGTGGACCGAGTTCATTCCCACCCCTTCGCATGCCGAATACATGGCAATTCCCCGCATGCTCGCGCTGGCAGAGGTGGTTTGGTCGGCAAAAGGATCACGGAACTGGACCGACTTTCAGCACCGGATGAAGCACCAGTATAAGAGGCTGCAATTCCAGAAGGTAAACTTCAGCCGGGGTTCGTATAAAGTGTCTGTAAACACTGAAGTTGAGAAAAAGACCAAAGCCATTAAACTTGTGCTGGGATCAGAACAGCTTGATGTCCCCCTGCGTTACACGCTCGACGGGAACGAGGTAAAACCCACCTCCCCGCTCTATACCGGCCCGGTTGATGTGACGAAGAACGGGGTGGTGAAGGCTGGGCTGTTTGTCGACGGGAAAATGATGGAGAATGGGGTCGAGATGCCTCTCATATACCATAAGGCCCTCGGCAAACCTGTCAACTATGTATCGGGTTACTCATACCGCTACACGGCTGCCGGCGCTGGCGCCCTCACCGACGGACTGAGGGCCACCATCGATCATCTCGACGGGATGTGGCAGGGTTTCCAGGGAAATGATCTTGACGTGATTATCGACCTTGGCCAGGAGATGCCGGTAAATTCTGTGCAAATGAATTTTCTGCAAAATCAGAAAAGTTGGATATTCCTCCCTCAGTTGGTTGAATATTCCCTGTCGTCGGATGGAAAGAAATATCACTCATTCAATGAAGTTCCCAACACCATAAAGCCGAAGGAAGTTCAGATTTTTATCCAGCCCTTCAACTTCCAGTTCATGGCCCATACCAAAGCGAGGTACGTGCATGTAAAGGCAAAGAACCTCGGGAAATGTCCTGCATGGCACGAAGGAGCAGGCGAACCCTGCTGGATGTTCACGGATGAAATCGTAGTATTCTGATCAAACGGTCATGATATCCTTCTCCTTGATATCAAACAGCTTGTCAACCCTGGTAATATAATCGTCGGTAAGTTTCTGGATATCCAGTTCCAGCTTGTCGACCTCATCTTCGGGAATCCCGTCTTTTTTCAGTTTTTTGGCGGTTTCATTCGCGATCCTGCGGATGTTCCGGATACTGATCTTCCCGTTTTCCGCTTCGGCCTTAGCTTTTTTCACCAGGTCACGGCGGCGTTCTTCTGTCAGGGGAGGAACGGTGATGCGGAGAATTTCCCCTTCATTTTTAGGATTGAAACCCAGGTTGGCTGCCTGGATGGCTTTGTCAATGAGACCAAGCACGCTTTTATCCCACGGCTGGATAATGATCTGGCGTGCATCGGGTGTGCTGATGTTGGCCGTTTGATCAATGGGAGTGCTTACCCCATAATAATCAATCCGGACCCCGTCGAGCATCTGTGCGCTTGCCTTCCCGGCACGGAGCTTTTGCAACTCCTTCTCAAGGTGCAGGATGGCAAGGTTCATACCTTCATTGGCTTCATCCAGCGTAAATTCTATCTCATCACTCATAAGGAAAAATTAATTTATCAATGAAAACAATGCAAACAATGCAAACAATGTAAACAATGCAGACAATGCAGACAATGCAGACAATGCGGGCATTGTTTAATCAGTTCGTTCGGGAAAGTACCATTTTCAGGGGTTTTCTGCCGTTGAACGTTTAAAGCATTTTCAGCAAGAACATTTTATCGTTTCCGGTCGGACAGGATCTTTATCAGAACAAACTGCATTTGCCGGTTCAAAATTAAAAAAAACTACAAGTCAAAGACCAAAAGTTTTTTTCATTCCCCATTTTCTCATTACCCTTTAATCACCTGGCTACCCCTCGCAATTCCCGCATTGCCTGCATTGTTTGCATTGTTTGCATTGCTTGCATTGTTTGCATTGCTTGCATTGCTTGCATTCATCTCACAACGGTCCCAATAGCTTCCCCCCGTATAAGCTTAAGGAGGTTTCCCTTCTGGTTCATGTCAAACACCACGATGGGCATGTTGTTCTCGCGGCACAGGGTAAAGGCGGTCAGGTCCATGATCTTCAGGCCTTTTTGATAGGCCTCGTCAAACGACAGGGTGTCAAATTTTACAGCGGTGGGGTCCTTTTCCGGGTCGGCGGTATACACCCCGTCGACCCTGGTTCCCTTGAGGATGGCATCAGCCTGGATTTCGATGGCACGCAGGGCTGACGCGCTGTCGGTTGTGAAATAGGGGTTGCCTGTGCCGGCCGCTATGACCACAACGTGGCCCTGGGCCAGGTGGCTGACCGCTTTCCTGCGGCTCATGGCATCGCAGATTGGATCAATGGCCAGTCCCGACAGCAGTTTTACTTTTAATCCGAGTTTTTCGAGCGCGGCCTGTATGGCCATGCTGTTGATCACGGTGGCCAGCATACCCATGTAGTCGCCCTGCACGCGGTCCATGCCTTCGCTGGTGCCCTGCAGGCCGCGGAATATATTCCCGCCGCCGATCACGATGGCCACCTGCACGCCCTCATCCACCACCGATTTAACCTCGGCGGCATAATCGGCCAGGCGCACGGGGTCGATGCCATATCCCTGGCTGCCTTCCAGCGCTTCGCCGGATAACTTTAACAGAACGCGGTTGAATTTCATTTCATGAAGGGTTTAAGGATATAACAAACATTATTCTGCAGTTCCATGGCAGTTTTTGTACTTTTTCCCGCTTCCACAGGGGCAGGGATCATTCCGGCCAGTCTTTTTCTCGACTTTAACAGGCTGCGGAACTGCCTTCTCCTGGGTTCTTGAATTCGATTGCGACAAAAGGTCAGAGCGTTCTTCTTTCAGGCGGGCGCGGTCCATCTTGCGCGGTGCCTGTGCTTCCTTAACATTCTCGACCTGGATGGGCACGTCGGCCTTGATCAGGAAGGAGGTAATTTCCTTATTCGTTCGCTGAACCATGCTTTTAAAAAGCTCAAATGATTCGAACTTGTAGATAAGCAACGGGTCCTTCTGCTCATAGGCTGCATTCTGAACCGATTGCTTCAGGTCATCCATTTCGCGCAGATGTTCCTTCCAGGCATTGTCGATCATGCCGAGTACGATGCCCTTTTCAATGCTGAGTACGACCTCCTTGCCTTTGTCATCATAGGCTTTTTTCAGGTTTGCAACAGCCTGCATGGTTTTGAGCCCGTCGGTTACCGGGATCGCGATATTTTCATACCTGCTGTCATTTTCAAACACATCCTTGATAACCGGGTAGGTTTTCCTGGCAATATGATCGCATTTTGCCTTATAGCGCTTGTATATGTAACTATAAAGCCTGTCGCCGAGTTCATCATCGCTGAGCGTCCCGAAATCGGCCTGGGAGATGGGAGAATCTGCGGCAAACTCTTTCATAAGGTCGAGGTTGAAACTGGTGTAGTTCCTGGTATCCTGGGCGTCGAGCACGATGGTTTCGCACACGTCATAGATCATGTTGGAGATATCGACAGCCAGCCGGTCGCCAAAAAGCGCGTGATGACGCTTTTTATAAATGGCTTCACGCTGGATGTTCATGACATCGTCGTACTCAAGCAATCGCTTGCGTACGCCAAAGTTATTCTCTTCAACTTTTTTCTGGGCGCGTTCGATGGAATTGGTGATCATGGAATGCTGGATGACTTCGCCATCCTTGATTCCCATCCTGTCCATGATCTTTGCAATACGGTCGGAGCCGAACATACGCATCAGGTCATCTTCAAGCGACACGAAGAACTGCGAACTACCCGGGTCACCCTGTCGTCCGGCACGGCCGCGCAGCTGCCTGTCGACGCGCCGCGATTCATGGCGTTCGGTGCCGATGATGGCAAGACCTCCCGCCTGTTTCACCCCGGGTCCGAGCTTGATGTCGGTACCGCGGCCTGCCATGTTGGTAGCGATGGTCACGGTGCCTGCACGTCCGGCTTCGGCCACAATGTCTGCCTCGCGGGCATGCAGCTTGGCGTTGAGTACGTTGTGCGGAATATTCTTCCGTTTGAGCATGCGGCTCAGCAATTCGGAAGTTTCAACCGAGGTGGTACCAACGAGACTTGGACGGCCTTCCTTTACCAGTCGCTCAATTTCATCAATGACCGCGTTGAATTTTTCACGTTTGGTTTTATAAACCAGGTCTTCGCGGTCATCGCGAACGATCTTCTTATTGGTCGGGATAACAACGACATCGAGTTTATAAATGTCCCACAACTCTCCCGCTTCCGTTTCAGCTGTCCCGGTCATACCGGCCAGCTTCTTGTACATCCTGAAATAGTTCTGCAGGGTCACAGTGGCATAGGTCTGGGTGGCGGCTTCAATCTTCACGTTTTCCTTAGCTTCGATGGCCTGGTGCAATCCGTCCGAATAACGGCGGCCTTCAAGAATACGGCCGGTTTGTTCATCCACGATCTTCACCTTGTTATCCATCACCACGTATTCGACGTCAATTTCAAACAAGGCATAGGCCTTTATGAGCTGGTTTACGGTGTGAACCCGCTCGGTTTTGATCGAATAGTCGAGCATCATGGCGTCTTTCTTTGCCAATTTCTCTTCCTCCGAAAGATTCTGACGCTCCAGGTCGGCAATGATCGAGCCAATGTCGGGCAGGATGTAGAAAGTAGGATCCTCATACGACTGTGTAAGCAGGTCGATGCCCTGGTCGCGCAATTCAATGGTATTGTTCTTTTCATCAATCACGAAATAAAGCGCGTCATCGATGATATGCATGTTTTTAGCCTGCTCGGCTAGATAGAAATTCTCTGTTTTCAGCATCAGGGCTTTCATCCCTGGTTCGCTGAGGAACTTGATCAGCGCCTTGTTTTTCGGCAGCCCGTGATGGGCCCGCAGCAACTGCTCGCCTGCTTTCTTGAGGTTCTCATCATTTTTCGGGTCTTCTGAAAGCGCTTTCGCGTCGGCAAGCAGTTTTGTTACCAGGTTCCGCTGGGCATTGTATAGCTTGGTTACATTCGGCTTGAGATCGTCAAACAATTGGTTCTCTCCCTTGGGAGTCGGACCCGAGATGATCAATGGTGTTCGGGCATCATCGATAAGTACCGAGTCAACCTCATCAACGATTGCATAATTATGCGGGCGCTGAACGAGTTCTTCGGGATTGCTTGTCATATTGTCACGCAGGTAGTCGAAGCCAAATTCGTTGTTGGTCCCGTAGGTGATATCGGCAAGGTATGCATCACGGCGAGCCTGAGAATTGGGCTCATGCCGGTCAATGCAATCGACCTTAAGTCCATGGAATTCAAACAGGGGCCCCATCCATTCCGAGTCACGTTTGGCGAGGTAATCGTTCACGGTTACTATATGCACCCCTTTCCCCGGCAGGGCATTGAGGAACATCGGCAGGGTAGCCACGAGAGTTTTTCCTTCACCGGTTGCCATTTCCGCGATCTTTCCGTCGTGCAGCACCACCCCGCCGATGAGCTGGCAGTCGTAATGCACCATGTCCCATGTAATCACGTTGCCCCCGGCGGTCCAGCTGTTGTGGTAGCGGGCGATATCGCCGTCAATTTCCACGAGGGCCTTTTTTGCAGCCAGGTCGCGGTCGGCCTGTGTTGCCGTAACTTCCACGTATTCGTTTTCAAAAAACCGCCTGGCGGTATCTTTCATCACGGCGAAGGCTTCCGGCAGGATTTCATTCAAAACTTCCTGCGTCAGTTCATACGACTCCTTTTCAAGTTTGTCAAGGACGCCGTACATATTTTCCTTTTCATCAATTTCGATGTCGTCGGAGTTAAGTTGTTCCTTCAGGTCTTCAATCTCCTTTTCCTTATCTGCAAGATGCTCCCTGATCCGATGTTTGAATGCAACGGTGCGGGCGCGAAGCTCGTCGTTCGACACAGTCTTTATCTCTTCCCATGCGGCAAGGGCTTTGTCAAGTACCGGGTTGATAACCTTGATATCCCGCTGGGATTTGTTTCCCAGCATTTTCTTAAAAAAATCTAACATATTTTCTGTTGATTACTGCAATACTTTCTGTAAATCGGCTTCCAATCCGCTGCTCGGTTGTCCGGCCGGGTACTTAAAAATTTTCCCATCCCTGTCGATGATCACAAATAAGGGGTAAGAGCGCACATCATAATCTTTCAACACATCCGGATTCTCGCCGGCACTTAAGAAGGTCCATACATAATCCTTTTTCAGATTTATGAAGCGCAACATTTTGCTGAAATACTTGTCGGCCGAGATACTGACAAATTGTATGCCATCCTTGTATTTGTCATACAAAGGCTTTACCATGTCCATTTCCGACAGACAACCTTCACAATAGGTGGTCCAGAAGCACAACACCACCGGTTTTCCCTTCAGCCCCTTCAGCGTCACCTCTTTCTGATCCCGGTCGGGCAGGGCAAATCCCGGTGCTTGGGTGCCGGGTTTCAGGTTGGTGAGTAAATGGATCATGTCGTCGGCGACTACCCGGTTATCAATATACTTCGACCTGTTGTTGGCCGAGTTCAGCACCGTGAGTATCTCCTCCTGGTTGTATCCCTGCGTGTTGTAAAACTCCATCATGCCTTTCAGCATCACAAGCTCGCGCAGTTGTTCATTTTTCAGCAGGGTATCGGTCGCCATGAGTTTCATCATGGCCCCGTATGGATCAGGGCCCTTTAGAACAGGCCTGCAATCTGTTTTATGCAGGATCGTCGAGGTGGCAGTGATGTATTTGGTGAAAAAACTGTTGAAGAACTCCATGTACTCCAGGTTGTAATAAAGAACCGGCTTGTCGTTGAAATACTTGTTCACCAGTTGTGCCTGGTTGAAATATTTGGTGAGCTGTTCAAGCGCTGCCAGCTTGTAAATGACATACCCAAAAAAGAACCCGTTGTCGGCTGCTGCAAAATGCTGGTTTAACTGGAGCCTGAAGGTATCGAGGAGGAGTTTGTCATGGTTCCTGTACAGCCTGTTGAAGTTCTCCATCAGGAAAGCGCTGTAGATGGAGTTGAACGAATTGATAATCGAATTTAACTCCGTTTGGCTTGTATCTGCCACTTCAACCGACAGGTTCTGCGACTGGATAAACGGGTTCACCTCCGTGTTGTCATCATAGTTCATGGGAGCGATTCGTACATTATAGGTTTTTGTCGGTTCCAGGTATAGCTCTGTTTTATGGAAGTCGATGGTAATGAACGCGTAAATCGTTTTTGCCAGGCTCACCGACAGCGTAAAATGCCCGGTTGAATCGACTTTAGCTGTGGCTAGCGGCTTTTCAAGGAATGTGATCAGGTCGCCTGGGGTACTTAGCTGGATGGTTTTCATTTCGGCGCCCGGCGCAACGCCATGAATCACCGTTTTCTGCGCCCCTGCAATCAAGGAGAAAAATAACATGAACGCCAACAATCCTGTAAAACGTAAACTACTCTTCATAATTTTTAATTCGTAATTTTTAATTTTTAATTAGATGGTAATCCCATCCGGCACAAATTGCCCGACATCCCCGCCATTTTTGATGATGTCGCGTACGATGGAGGAACTCACCGATGCATATTCGGGGGCACACAGAAAAAACACTGTTTCAATATCAGGGTGCATCAGTTTGTTCATCTGGCCAATGCTGCGTTCAAATTCAAAATCGGCCGATGTTCGCAGTCCGCGCAGAATAAAACCAGCGTTTTCCCTGCGGCAAAAGTCGATGGTCATCCCGGTATATGTTGCGATAATGATTCCAGGTTCCCGGCCGAAAATCTGGTGCAGCCATTCCAGCCTGCGTTCCAGCGGGAAAAAGGACCGTTTCTCACCATTTTCACCAATAGCAACGATCATTTTATCGAAAAGCGGAAGCGCTCTCCTGATGATTGATTCATGTCCGCGTGTGATGGGGTCAAAGGAACCCGGAAAGACGGCAATTCTATCCATTCAGATCAGTTTGAACCAACAAAGGTAAGAAAAATGGCTTGATTTGGCAGGTTATTCGAAGGTGAATGATACCTGGAAAATTTTCGAGTTCAGTTTATCGATGGAATTCGTGTAAAGATTGTTCTCACGTTTAAGCACATCCATCAGTCCGTACATCATTTTAAACTCTAATCCGAACTTGAACCATTCGTTATAGAAGTCAAACCCGACTCCGGCTTCGATGTAAACATCGTTCTGGTTGAATTTCACGATTTTCTCATTCCTGTTTTTCTGTTCGCGCTTTTTGGCCTGGGATGCCAGGTCGAGCGTATACTGGGCGCCTGCAAGAAGGTACGGCCGGAAATTGTTGTAACGAAAGGCTTTATATTTGATCTCGATGGGGAGGTTGATATAGGTTGATGGTACCTTCTTCGACCTTGATTCGAACTGCATGGTGTCAGTTTCGCCAGGCCTTCTCCTGAATGTTTCAATCTCATAGAGGAGTGTACGGTCGCCAAATGAAAGCGATGGAACAAACTGCAATTCCAAATCGCGCCCCATCTGCATGTTTCCGACAATACTGATCACGAAACCCGGCGTGGGAGTGGAAGTGACCGAAAGCACCTTTGCCGAATCAGGCAACGGGAGAATGTCGGGAAGAAAGGTGGAGTCAAACACATGCGTTCTCAAATCCTTGATTGGCCGGATGGTGGCATAACTCATGTTCACACCCAGTACAAAGCCGAAGTGGAACAAACTCTCCTTATCGTAATCAGGCATGTTCAGCACAACCAGTCGCTGGCTCTTGCCCTGGAAAGGAAGGCAAAGGAGGAGGATAAAAAGGACAACGGCAATAAATCGAATGATCTTCAAGGAAACGCAGTAATTTTGAAAGAGATTAACGCAGTTTTCCGGATATTATTTTTCAGCAACGTATATGGAGGCAATCCCCATGCTTAACTGGACCTGCTGCGGGTGCGCGAACCCGAGTTTTACCAGGATATCCAGAAAATCCTTTCCGGAGGGAAATGCTGCAACCGATTCAGGAAGATAGCTGTAGGCTTTTGAATTTCCGGAGATGACCCTGCCCATCAGGGGGATAACAAAACGCGAATACAACCCGTACAATTGTTTCATCGGGAATGACGAAGGATGCGAAAATTCGAGGATCAGCATCACGCCGCCCGGCCTGAGCACGCGCTTCATCTCCTGCAGCCCTTTTTCAAGGTTTTCATAATTCCTAACACCGAAAGCCACGGTGATGGCGTCGTAAGAGTTATCGGAAAAAGGAATCTTCTCCGCATCTGCCCTGCGCAGCGTGATCAGTTTATCGAGCCCCTTTTCCGCAAGTTTTACCCGGGCAACCTCCAGCATTTTTTCGGAGATATCGATACCGGAAATCTTCTGTGGGTTCAGCGATGCAATTGCAATGGCAAGGTCGCCGGTTCCGGTAGCGACATCAAGCACCGAAACGGGCTTGCGCTCAGCAAGCATCTTTACCAGCCTTTTACGCCAGCCATAATCAATCCCGAATGATAAAAAATGATTCAGGAAATCATACTTTGGCGAGATGTCGTCAAACATCTCCCTCACTGTTTCTTTCTTGGAAGCTTGTACCATTGGAAAAGGTTTGTTTCTAATCTAACAATGCAAACAATGCAGGCAATGCAGGCAATGCAGGCAATGCAGACAATGCGGAAATTGTTTGCATTGTTTTCATTGTTTTCATTGTTTGCATTGTTTGCATTCAAAAAAAAAGGGATTATTCCAGACTCAGAACAATCCCCTTTCTTAAACAACTAATTATTTAGGCTCCGAGCTGGAGGCGTTTGAATCCGGTGACGGCCAAATCCTTATCGTTTTCAGCGATATACTGGCGAACGGTTTTTTTCGTATCCTTGATAAAATCCTGGTTCAGCAGGGTCATCTCCTTGAAGAATTTGGTAAGCTTGCCCTGGGCGATCTTTTCGAGCATATCCTCAGGTTTGCCTTCCTGGCGTGCCTGGTCTTTGCCAATCTCGATCTCGCGGTCGATCACTTCCTGTGAAACATTCTCTTTATCAACAGCTACAGGGCTCATAGCCGCAACCTGCATGGCAAGTTCGTGGCCGATTTCCGAAGCATTTTTAGCGTCCTTCTTGCTTAGTCCGATGATGGTGGCAAGGCGGTTTCCAAAATGGTTGTAGGCAAACACCACGGGAGCTTCGATCACTTCATAATGTGCAATCTCGATTTTCTCCCCGGTTTTTCCGAGCAGCTCATTCAGTTTTTCGGCAACCGTGGTGGTTCCAAGCGACATGGGCATCAGGTCGGCAACGTTATGAATCCTGTTTGCAAGGCCAAGGTCAAGCAAATCCTTGGAAAACTTAATAAACTCCTCTGTTTTTCCGACAAAATCAGTTTCGCAATTGACCATGACAACAGCGCCATAGGTCTGGTCATCGGTTGTTTTAGCAACGACAAAACCCTGGTTGGCATCGCGGTCGGCACGTTTGCCGGCAACTTTCTGCCCTTTTTTACGCAGGTAGTCAATCGCTTTGTCAAAATCGCCTTCTGATTCCTGCAGGGCCTTTTTACAATCCATCATCCCTGCCCCACTCATCTGGCGCAATTTATTCACATCAGCAGCAGTAATATTCATATTATTGTTGAGTTAAATGTTTGTTAATGAGAAATATCAAAATAGCGAGGTAGCGAGGTAGCGAGGTAGCGAAATGGCGAGGTAGCGAAATAGTGAAAAGGTGCTACGATGGCCTGGTCGATATTTAATATTTATTATTCGCTAATTGCACTTCAACATTCGTTATTCAATATTCGATATTCAATTATTTCTTGGGTCTTCCGGCTGGTTTGGAGATCCTTTTCCTGGCGGGTTTGTTTTTATCTTCCGGAGCGGGCTCCAGGGCTTTCATCTTCGCCACTTTGGTATCAACAAAATCTTTTTTCACGATTTTAATACCGTCTTCATCCACTTCGTCGTCATCTGAATCGAACATGGAAGAACCCATTCTCATGTCGCCATCGTCGCCGTCGCGGTCATCGCCGGCTTCTTTCTTGTCGCGGTCGAGTTTGCGTTCAACGAGTCCTTCTTCAATGGCCCTTACCATCGTATCAACGATAAGAGAGATCGATTTGGATGCATCGTCATTGGCGGGGATCGGAAAATCCACGGTCCTCGGATCGGAATTGGTATCCACGATGGCGAAGGTGGGGATATTCAGTTTTTTGGCTTCGGCGAGTGCGATGTGCTCTTTCAGGATATCAACGATGAAGATGGCAGCCGGCAGACGGTTCAGGTCGGCGATGGAACCAAGGTTCTTCTCGAGTTTGGCGCGCTCACGCGTAATGGTGAGACGTTCTTTTTTCGAAAGGTTGGTATAGGAAGGGCTGCTCATGAGCTTGTCGATGGAGATCATCTTGCGAACGGCTTTGCGGATGGTGGCAAAGTTGGTAAGCATTCCGCCCGGCCAGCGTTCTGTAACATACGGCATGTTGATGCGTTTGATATGTTCAGCCACGATTTCCTTGGCTTGTTTTTTTGTGGCGACAAAAAGCACCTTTTTTCCTGACTTGGCAATTTGTTTCAGCGCGGCTGCAGCCTCGTCGATCTTTGCCATGGTTTTATACAGGTCGATGATGTGAATCCCGTTACGTTCCATGAAAATATAGGGCGCCATGGCAGGATTCCATTTGCGGCGCAGGTGACCAAAATGAACACCGGCATCCAATAATGCATCAAAATTCGTTCTTGACATATAATGATTCTATAATATTCTAAAATACTAACGTTTACTAAACTGGAATCTTTTACGGGCTTTTTTCTGTCCGAATTTCTTACGTTCCACCATACGCGGGTCGCGCATGAGCAGGCCTTTGGCCTTCAGGGGCGGACGGTGTTCCTCGTTGATTTCGCACAGAGCGCGGGAGATGGCAAGAGCAAGCGCTTCAGCCTGTCCGCGGATTCCGCCGCCATCAAGATTAACCTTGACATCATATTTACCCTGGTTGTTGGTCACCTCAAATGGCTCGGTCACCTTGAATTGCAGGATCGGGGTGGGAAAATAGTTCTTGAAATCACGGTTGTTCACGGTAATGATGCCCGAGCCGTCTTTCAGGTAGATTCGTGCAACGGCAGTTTTCCTTCTGCCGAGGGTGTTGATAACTTCCATATTACTTGATTGAGGTTAATTTCATTGGTTTCGGTTGCTGAGCTTGATGCAGGTGTTCGGGGCCGGCATACACATAAAGGTTGCGGAACATCACTGATCCGAGCCTGTTTTTCGGGAGCATTCCCTTAATTGCTTTTTCCACCACGGCTGTCGGCTTTTTGGCCAGCAGTTTCGCAGGTGTAACCTCTTTCTGCCCGCCCGGATAACCCGAATGGCTGAGGTAGATCTTGTCTTCCATCTTTTTACCGGTCAGCCGGATCTTCTCGGCATTGATGATGACAACATTGTCGCCACAATCGACGTGCGGTGTGTAGTTGGGTTTACATTTGCCTCTGAGCAACAGGGCCACCTTGGCAGCCAGTCGTCCCAGTACCTGGTCTTCGGCATCGATAAGCACCCACTCCTTGGTCACGGTAGCCGCGTTGGCGCTTATGGTTCTGTAACTTAACGTATCCATGCTTTCTTCCTGATTATTTTAAAAAATGAACCTTTTTCTTCCAAAAAGGGGTGCAAAGATAAAGTTAATTTTCTTCGTCGCAATGCAAACCGAAGATAAAAAAGGTAAATATTTCACTTATCCCTTATTATATAACATTTTTTTGTAATTTTATGCCTTATTTTGTAACAATATATTTTTTCACGGATTTTGAACGCCTGACATTCAGCATGCTTTGAATGCACCAAAAATTAAAAGCGATACCATGGAATACCGTCAGAATGAACAACTGCTCCTCGCTACCCAGTTTGTTCAGTTTACCAATCAGAATGTCTTCCTGACCGGCAAAGCAGGAACCGGCAAAACCACGTTTTTACACAACCTGAAGAAGATCACGCCCAAGCGGATGGTGGTGGTAGCCCCTACGGGCGTGGCAGCCATCAATGCCGGCGGGGTCACGATCCATTCTTTTTTCCAGTTGAGCTTTGCCCCCGCGATTCCTGAGTCTGCCCATACCGGCCGGCGGGATGAAAAAACTGAACGGTTCGACAGGAAATTCAACCGCGAAAAGATCAACCTGATCAAGTGCATCGACCTTCTGGTAATCGATGAGATCAGCATGGTTCGTGCCGATGTGCTCGATGCTGTTGATGAAGTGTTGCGCAAATACCGCAATCACAACAAACCCTTTGGCGGGGTCCAGCTGCTGATGATCGGCGACCTGCACCAGCTTTCACCGGTAATAAAAGATGCCGAATGGCAGATTTTACGGGAATATTACAACAGCATATATTTTTTCGACAGCAGGGCGTTGAAACAAACCAACCCGGTGACCATCGAACTGAAAGAGATTTTCAGGCAATCGGACAGCTATTTTATCGGACTGCTTAACAAGGTGAGGGAAAATGTAACCGATGCGCAAACCATCAGCGAGTTAAACTCAAGGCATATCCCGGGTTTCAGGCCCGGCGACCATGAAGGGTATATCAACCTTACCACCCACAACGCGAACGCTTTTGATATGAACCAGGCAAAACTGGCAGATCTCCCGGGGAAATCGCACTTTTTTTCTGCTGAAATAACCGGCGATTTCCCGGCTTTCAACTTCCCGACGGAAGAAAAACTGGAACTGAAAAAAAACGCGCAGGTGATGTTCATTAAAAACGACCTGTCGGGCGAAAAACTCTATTATAATGGTAAGATCGGGAAAATCACCCGCATCGAAGAGAAGGTGGTTTATGTTAAATGTCCCGCCGATGCCTCGGAAATTGAAGTCGGGCCCGTAACCTGGGAGAATGTAAAATATTCCCTGGATGATCAGACCAAAGAGATCAGGGAAGACCTTGCCGGCAGTTTCACCCAGATCCCGCTGAAACTTGCCTGGGCCATTACCATTCATAAAAGCCAGGGGCTTACGTTCGACAAGGTCATGATCGACGCCAACGCCGCGTTTGCATTCGGGCAGGTTTATGTGGCCCTGAGCCGGTGCAGGACCTTCGAAGGGATTGTTCTGAGCACGCCCATCGCCGGTTCCGGCATTAAAACCGATTCGCTGGTGCTCAATTATTCCCATGATGCCCAGCAAAATGAACCCGGCCCCGGCAAATTGTTCACATCCAAGTTCCAGTTTCAGAAAGAGCTGATGACCGAGTTGTTTGATTTCAAATTAATAAAATACCGGTTTGATCACTTGTTCCGGCTTGTAAAAGAGAACCACACGATCCTTGATCCTGCCCTGGCAGGCGATTTGCAGGCAAAAAGGGACCTTTGCGAAACCGAAATTTTCCAGGTCTCGGAAAAATTCAGGCCCCAGATGGAGAAGATGATGGACCCGGCAGTGCTCCCTGAAGACAACGAAGCCCTTCAGAACCGGGCAAAGCAGGCTGCCTCCTATTTTTCCGATAACCTCGCGAAACATCTGAAAACCTTCCTGGAGGAGATGAACCTTGATACCGACAACCAGGCGGTGAGGAAAACCCTGAATGATTCGCATGAGAAATTCCAGAAAGAGGTATTCGTAAAACAGGCATGCCTGGGCATTTACAACAAACGCTTTGACACTATTTCCTATATCAGGGCGAAATCAGCCGCGGAAGTGGATTTCAGGCCAACCTCCCGCCAAAAGACCCAGGATTATATCCAGTTTTCGAAAAGCATCCCGCACCCCGACCTCTATCACGCGATCAGGAAGTGGAGAAATTCCCTTGCAGAAGAATTCAGTATTCCTGCCTACATGATCCTGCCGCAGAAATCGCTCATGGAGCTTGTGAACAAACTCCCGGTGACCCTTCCTGCATTAAAAAACGTAAAAGGGATCGGACAGGCTAAAATTAAACAATACGGGAGCGAGATCATCGCCATGGTAAAGGAATTTTGCGCCGATAACCTGATCGCCATTGCCCAAACCGAATTGCCGGTTGCTGTTAAAAAAGCGAAGGTCAACTCCGCCAGGGTCAGTTTCGACATGTTCACAGCGGGTAAAAAAATCGCGGAAATTGCCGCTGAACGCGAACTTGCAGCATCCACCATCGAAACCCACCTGGCCCAGTACGTGGGAAATGGTGAACTGGATATAACCAGGCTTGTTTCAGCTGAAAAAATAAATACGATTTCCCGCTTTATCAGCGAGCATCCCGAAAAATCCACCGGCGAGATCAAAGTCGCCATCGATCCCAACATCACCTACACCGAAATAAGACTCGTCTACCAACACCTCCGCAACAACACCCCCTGACCCTCAACCATTTTACCATTTTACCATTTTACCATTTTACCATTTTACCATTTGCCATGTTCCCCCGCCTCCTTCTCAACAACCTTTCACGCAACAAGCCATTTTGCCTCTTCGGCGCCAGGGGTGTTGGAAAGACCACGCTGATCGGTGAATTTGCAGGAAAGTTCAGTAATTTCATCCATCTTGACCTGGAAACAGAAGCCGACAGGGCAATTTTCAACTTTGATGTGTCGGCGGATGAAACCCTTAGGGCGATCAGTTTTTTAAAAGGCACAGAGATCCGGGGAAGCGGGACGCTGATCGTACTGGATGAAATCGGGAGGTGTGCCGGGGCGTTGCGGTGGGTGAGGGAACAGGTGGGCGGGTGGACAGGTGGACAGGTGGGCGGGCGGACAGGCGGACAGGTGGACGGGTGGACAGGCGGACAGGTGGACGGGTGGACAGGCGGACAGGTGGACAGGCGGACGGGCGGAGAGGCGGAGGGGCGGGGGCCGATGATCGTTGCGGTTTCGTCGGTGATGACAAAAGAGCTGGCCGGGTTAACCGATCCGGTTGACGGGTACCTGCAGGCCTGTTTCCTTTTTCCGTTCTCTTTCGAGGAATTTTTAATAGCGATAGTGGACGAGCCTGCACTTGAGGCGTTCCGCGAGGTGCCGGTTCCCTTTTACGCCTATGAAAAACTGCTGAACCATTTTCATTTGTATTCGCTCATCGGCGGGATGCCGGAGATTACCGCGGAATATGCCTCAAGCCGCCATCTAGCCGGGTTGAAACAGGTTTACAGAAAAATAGAAAACAGGTTCATCGAGTGCCTGCCGGATTTCACACCGGGTGCAAAAAGCAGGGACCTCACTGCGGAAGTACTGCAAAACACCTATCCCTTTGCCGCTACACGCATCAGTTTTAACCGTTTCGGGAACCTTGATAAAGGCAGCCGTGAAATAAGCCAGGCCTTCAAGGCACTTGAAAGCATATTCTTCCTTCAGATGATCTATCCCGGCACATCCGCTGTATTGCCTGTATCCCCCGATCAGTCGAGATTTCCCAGGCTTCAGCTTGCGGATACGGGATTAGTAAACTTTTTCTCAGGAATCCAGAAACCCCTCTTCCAATCGCACGACATGAACGCCATCTTCGAAGGGCAGATTGCACGCCAGGTGGTAGGCCAGGAGATACTGGCAGCGGGAAATACCCATGAACTGGACAAGCCGGTAAACGGACAGTTTTCTGCTCAGCCGGCCCAGTCTGTTCATAACGGTATGGCGGGACTGAATTTCTGGACCAGAGATAAAATCCAGTCCACTGCTGAAGTTGACTTCGTGCTGCCCTACAACGACCTGCTGATTCCGGTGGTGGTCAGGTCGGGGGAACCCGGGCGGCTCCGTTCGCTTCACCAGTTCATCGATGCCGCCCCCCATGCCTATGCCATACGCCTGTATGCCGGCAAGCTGACAGTCCTGCAAACCCAGACCCTTCATGGGAAAAAGTTCTTTCTGCTGAACCTCCCCTACTTCCTGGCCGGGAAGATCAGGGAGTATCTGAATGGGTTTATCAGGCTGGCCAATGGGTAGGAGGTAGCGAGGTAGCGAGGTGGCGAAATGGAGAAATTTTGTACCTTTGCACACCATTTTCCATGATTTTCAACTATGTCAATCAGCGTTACCAACATCACAAAGCTTTATGGCAGCCAGAAGGCTCTGGATGCTGTTTCACTTGAGATCAAACCGGGCGGGATCACCGGACTGCTGGGCCCAAATGGCGCGGGGAAAAGCACCCTGATGAAGATCCTCACCTGTTTTATCCCGCCCACAACCGGCGAAGCCTCCGTTTGCGGGTATGATGTTCTTGAACAGTCGATTGAGGTACGTAAAAAGGTAGGGTATCTTCCTGAAAACAATCCGCTGTATCTTGACCTATACGTCAGGGAATTTCTGGGTTTTATTGCCGGAACGCATCAACTGAAGGGAAATATTGCCGGCCGCGTGGCTGAAATGATCGAAATGACCGGGCTTCAAAGCGAACAGCACAAGAAGATCGGTGCACTCTCAAAAGGTTACCGCCAGCGGGTGGGTCTTGCCCAGGCGATGATCCATGACCCGGAAGTGCTGATCCTTGATGAGCCGACCTCCGGGCTGGACCCAAACCAACTCCTTGAAATACGGCACCTTATCACCGAGGTGGGTAAAACCAAAACTGTGATGATGTCGACCCACATCATGCAGGAGGTGGAAGCAATGTGCAACCGGGCGGTCATCATTCACAACGGACGCATCGTTGCCGACGATTCGACACAAAATCTTCAGCATCTTGCCACCTCAAAGGTTCTGATACGCGTTGAATTTGCCACTGCTGTCGACAGCAGGCTGCTGATGCAGATCCCGGGGGTGGCCGAAGCCCATCATCCGATATCAAAAATTCACGATCCTGTTTCCAACATATGGCATCTCACAGCAACCGGTACCGGCGACATCCGTCCTTCGATTTTCCAGTTTGCTGTTGATCATCACCTTACAGTTCTTTCATTAAACCGTGAAGAGCAGAAACTTGAAGAGGTTTTCCAGGAGCTTACGAAAAAATAATCGGAGGCCTGTTTTAAAAAATTATTATTTTTGCAAACCATTAGTGGACAGATTTGAATGATTGCAACCACTGGAAAAAAATGCTAAACCAACTTTCCTCCCTTCAATCACAAATCATCTTCATTTACTTATTCGTAATTTAAATTTTTAATTCGTAATTCTTTAATTATGGGATATTTATTCACATCGGAATCCGTATCAGAGGGACATCCCGATAAAGTTGCCGATCAGATCAGTGATGCATTGCTCGATGAATTCATGCGCTGGGACCCTGAGTCCAAAGTAGCTTGTGAAACTTTTGTCACCACCGGACTCGTAGTATGCGGCGGTGAAGTAAGAACCCAGGGATGGGTTGATGTGCAGGAAACGGCCCGCCGCGTGGTGCGCGAAATCGGTTATACCAAGGCCGAATATCGCTTCGATTGCGACTCCTGCGGGGTCATCTCCACCATCCACGAGCAGTCGCAGGACATCAACCAGGGTGTAGTTCGTGCCAAAAAAGAGGATCAGGGCGCCGGCGACCAGGGGATGATGTTCGGATACGCCTGCCGCGAAATGGACAACCTGATGCCCATGTCGGTTGAACTTGCACACATCATGTTGCAGGAACTGGCCGAGATCCGCCGCGAAGGCAAACAGATGAAGTATCTCCGTCCCGACAGCAAATCGCAGGTAACCATCGAATATGACGACAACGGCAACCCGATGCGCATCGACACCATCGTGATCAGCACCCAACATGATGACTTTGTCAAACCAAAAGACAACACCCCCGAAGCTGAGAAATCTGCCGAACAGGCCATGCAGGACAAGATCAGGGAGGATGTGGAGAAGATCCTGTTCCCCCGTGTTAAAAAAACGCTTCCGGCCAGGATACAGAAACTGTTCCAGGCAGATTACAAACTTTTTGTGAACCCCACCGGGAAATTTGTGATCGGTGGCCCTCACGGCGATACCGGTCTTACAGGACGCAAAATCATTGTCGACACCTACGGAGGCCATGGCGCTCACGGAGGCGGAGCATTTTCCGGCAAAGATCCGTCAAAAGTGGACCGTTCAGCCGCCTACGCAGCCAGGCATATTGCCAAGAACCTGGTCGCCGCTGGTGTAGCCGACAAGGTGATGATCCAGGTGGCCTATGCCATTGGTGTGGCACAACCTGTTGGATTGTATGTCAACACTTACGGCACCGCCATGGTTAAAGATAAAAAAGGCAACATCCTCACCGATGGCGCGATCGCTGAAAAGGTAAACAAGGTATTCGACATGCGCCCCTATTCGATTGTTGAACGATTCGGCCTTAAAAACCCGATCTATCAGCCAACCGCATCCTATGGACATTTCGGACGCGATTTCTATACCAGGGAAGTCGAGGTTTTTTACCCGGTAAAGGGCGTAAAACCTTCAAAAGTCAGTGGGAATGGCAAAGAGGTTTACCTGAAGAAAGTTGATTTCTTCGGATGGGAAAAACTTGATTTTGTCGACAAGGTCAAAAAAGAGTTCGGACTCTGATTTTGCATAATTTGAAATTTTCCAACCTGATTTTACTGTTTGTCCTGACGCTGCTCTCCTTTCGGGGAGCAGCTCAGATCAAACTGCAAACCTATACAACCGCTACCGATACTTTTTACTGGAAAAGGTACATCCGCGTTCCACGGCCCGCCAGGATCAACCTGAACCAGTACACCGTGGCAAATCCCGGGAAGGCTGTCGGGATGTTCCTGGCGAAAAACATTGGCCGGTTTCCCCAGTTCACTAATGATTCATTGCCCCTGCATACCATTAAGGATCTGAAAAAATGCCTTTATGCGATCGACGTGAACGGGGACAACCTTCCCGACATGATTTTCAGCGGGTACAGCGGTGGTGAATCTGATGTCGTTCAGATTTATCTCAACCGGAAGGATAGTTTTGACCTGGTTTTTGAAGACTACCAGTACTTCACAAAGTTCAGGAAAGTGCAGGGAAAACTTGTTGAACTGCAAACCGGGGATATTGGCACCCCTGGCAGCTATCTTTACTTCACGCACGACTACCGGGTGAACCAGGAAAACAACCAGCCTGTCTTTATTAAAGTGAGGCAGCATGTTGTTTACAAAAATTCAGAAGATCCGACCCCAACCCAATCTTATCCGGTGCCTGTGCCCTTTGAAGCCAAATCCGACACCATGCTTTTAAGGGCTTCGCCGGCAAAACAGAACGAACCCTTTATCCCGGATCTCAATACCTTTGGCAACATAGTGGCCAAATACCGCAGCAAAACAAAGGGGTTTGCACTGGCAAAAAGGTCGTACGGAAAAGGTAACGACTGGTATTTTGTCGAGATCTCTCCAGGCACCATGCCTTCTGCCTCCATCCTGTATGGTCTCGAAAGAATGCCCTCCTTTATCCGGGGATGGGTTTCGGGACAATCCATTTTCGTGGATTTTAAGTAACCGGCAGATTAACATGAATTTGCTTATGCAATCATGCAGGCGGCAAAAAAAAAGCTGTCTTAAAAGTAATATTTTAAGACAGCTTCGTTAAAAATTATCCGGGATCAATGCCTCACCACCAATTTCCTGGTTTGATTGATTTTTCCTTCAAGCACCAGTGAACAGAAGTAGATGCCATCGCTCAGGCCGGCGGTGTTTACGGTCAATGTTCCTGAGCCGGGAGCGGCCTGTTCAGTCAGCACTTCGGCGCCAACCAGGTTCCTGACAACGATCATGCCGGGAGAGCCAACAGGTACGGAATAGTTAAAACTTGCAGATGCATTGGCCGGGTTGGGGTATGCGGCTGAAAGCAGCCCTGAATGAGCATTTTTTTCGTCCATACCCAGCGGGTATGACGTATATTTGACAATGAGATAAACAGAGTCATTATGGTCGGCTTCATTATAGAAGACCCATCTGACACGGCTTTCTCCCGATTTGAACCCGTGTCCGGTTGTTGTTCCGTAGTGGCCCACAAAATCAGTAACGATCTGCCCTGCGGTCATTGGGGCCGAATTCGGGGAGACATTTACGAAAGAGGGGTAGCATCCGCCAGCCCAGCACATGGTTGTTTCAACAGAATCCATCATCGCAACTTCAACCTTCTTGCAGAATACGTTTATGGTATGGGTAGAGATGTTTTTTACCTGCAGATACGTAATCAGTTCCAGGCTGTCGTGTGTCCCGGCCTGAATGATGGAAGCATTGGTTATTACAACACCCTGGGGAGTGAGCAGGGACAAACTCTGTGAATAACCAAAAATGGCTATTGCTGAAAAAAGGGAAACCAGGAGTAACAATCGTTTCATATCGTTTTTTTTTAATTTGTCAAATGTTATGTTGCAAAATTACGCAATTTTTTAAATCAATTTTCAGCAGGCCATAATTTTTGATATATTTGTACTGTAAAATAATAAAATCCCAGAAAAATGAAAAAATTTTTACTCTTATTCGCGTTTGTATATATCGTTGTTGCAGGTTTCAGCCAGTCGCAACGTTTCGTCCTTCTCGAGGAATTCACGAATGCCAGCTGCGGTCCGTGTGCCTCGCAAAATCCTGCGTTTGACGCACTCTTAACAGCGAATGCCGCCAAGTGCACTTCCATCAAGTTTCACACCAACTGGCCCGGGGTTGACCCCATGAACGCCCAGAATCCTGCCGATGCCGCTGCACGGGTCGGATATTATGGCGTTACCGGGGTTCCCTACGCTTTGATGGATGGTGTGCCGCAAACCGGCACAAACTATTCCGGAGCACCTGCCAATGTGACGCAGGCAAAAATTGATGCCGAATACAGTATTCCCTCTCCGGTTGAAGTCTCTCTTCAACATTACCTTTCAGCAGGGCAGGATTCGGTGTATTCCAACATCCTGGTTAAATGCACGCAGAGCTTTACCGGCACCCTGGTTGCCCACAATGTCATCATTGAAAAATGGATCCATTTCAACTCGCCTCCCGGCTCAAATGGTGAAAAGGATTTCTATAATGTCATGAAGAAGATCCTGCCCACCTCGGCAGGGACATCCATTCCTGCTTCCATGGTTCCGGGCGATTACGTGCTGATCGAAGGATTCTGGAAATTCGGCACTGTTTATGACAAGTCGCAGATCGCTTCCGTTGGGTTTGTCCAGGATAAAAACACGAAACAGGTTTTCCAGGCAGGCCTCAGTTCCACCAGTGCACTTGTTATGCCTTACAGCAACGATCTCCAGGTGATGAGCGTGAGCAATGTTGCTGCGGTCACTTGTAAAGACAAGATCAGCCCGATCGTCAATGTAAGGAATAACGGAAACAGCACGGTTACCTCCATGACCATCAAGTACAAGGTGAACGACGGCTCCCTAAGCACCTTTACATGGAACGGCTCGCTTGCCAGTATGAAACACGTTGACATTGCGCTTCCCCAGTACGAATTTGGCATCGTGTCACAAAACATCCTTACGATCTATACCGTTAATCCAAACAACACCGCCGATCAGTATCCGAAGAATGACACCCTGCACTACACCATTAAAGCTGCCCCTATCACCACAAATCTTATTACCCTGACACTGCATACCGACAATGCCCCGCAGGAAACCACCTGGGATGTTAAGAATTCGCTGGGCGTGATTGTGGCCCACGGCGGGCCCTATTCCCAGTCAAATACATTCATCACCGAAAACATCACCCTTCCCCAGGCCGACTGCTTTACCTTCAACATCTACGACAGTGGCGGAAACGGTTTGTGCTGCGCCAACGGCAACGGTGCATACCAGGTTGCATGCGGCAGCGTGGTTATCAAACAGGGAGGAACATTCGGTTCATCCGAATCAAGCGAATTCTGGATGGAGGCTCCCGCATCGGTTGGCGAAACCGGAAATGCCACGGCATTTTCAGTCTATCCCAATCCATTCGGAGGGTCAGCAAAAGTATCGTTCTACATGGTAAAAGCCGGGGATGTCACGCTGTCACTCTACAGCACATTGGGGCAACTGGTCAACACCATTTCGCTCGGCAACTTTGGCAGCGGCCAGCATGAAACAAACCTTGACGGTCAGAATCTGACACCGGGAATGTACATCCTTCAGTTAAATACAGGATCAGCCATCTATTCCAGGAAAGTTTCAGTAATCCGTTAGCTTATTCATTGTGCGGAATCCTGACTTCCAGGGCGCCCACACCATATTTTGACATGGGGGCATCGAAATATCCGATGCCCTCTTGCTTTTTAAGGTGGTCGATCAGGCTGGTGCGCAGAATGCCGTTCCCAACACCATGAATAAAAATAACCTTCATGAAATGGCTGGCAATGGCGCTGTCGAGACATTTTATGAAAAAATTACGCTGGAACTCAAGGATCTCCGCTTTCTCCAGGTTCGACGGGTCGTCAACCAGTTCATGAATGTGCAGGTCGACCTCCGCTTCACGCGGAGCAACCTGGTATTTCATGATCATTGACTCGTTTTTCACGGCGGCCTTCTGCGCTTTTGCCTCCTCCTCTTTTTGTCCTTCTTCCCTGAAATGTGTTGACAGGGATAAAACCTTTACGACAATCCCTTTAGCCTGGATCATCGGGTGGTCGCGGTAGTTCCCTTCCTTGAAAAACTTTTTCCCGTCCACCGAATACTCGGAATTGAAGGGAGGAAGCACTGACCGGGTTTGCTGTTTATGGAAAAGAAATTGCAGACATCCATCGGTCCAATGGGTTAGTTGCTCCCGGTTTATGGTGTCGAGCAGCAGTTTTGAATCAGGGAATATGCTGCCATAGTCAACCCCGTTGTAATGCCCGAGCGGCGTTTTTCCGAAGATGTTATATAAAACATCATACGACGTGTTGTTGATCAGATAGATATCCACCTGACCGGTGATTAGCCATTTCTGGTCATGGGGCACAAAAGCCAGGTAAATATCTTCCGATTTGCGGTCGGCGGTTAAATGATGCGGCAAATGCCGAAGCCGGTCATCAACGGTATCTTCCTCCTGCGGGATCTCCTTCGGCATATCAATGTTATAATGCGCTTCAAAGAAGCGTCCGGCCGGATCTTTCGAGTCAATCCGGATCAACTCGCTGATCATGGTTGGAATCTCAAATCCGTCCTCTATCAGGATGCTGACCATCCTGCTGTCGATGATCCTGGCAACAACCCCTCCTCCGGAGGCATTGAGGAACTTTACTTTATCTCCAATGTTAAGCATAGGTGTTTCTTTTAACAGGTTGACCGGAATGGTTTTGGTAACAGGGTGACAAGGTTACAAGGTAACAAGGTGAACAGGGCATTTTGTGACAAGGATTCGGTTTTTTTCCGGAAAACCGGTGTTCATTTTTCTGCTGCAAAGGTACTTGTTATAAAACATCGAACCTGTTAAAAAACCCAAATCCGCTGAAAAAACCTCCCTCAATATACAGTTTAACTATTTACCTTGTCACCTTGTAACCTTGTCACCAGTCCTCCCGTTCACCCGTTCACCTGTTCACGCGTTTACCGGTTCACCTGTCCACCCGTCCACCCTCTCACCCGTTCACCCCTCATTTCCTGCCAGTTGTCCTGCCTCCCAAATTTGAAACCGTTTGAATAATAAAAAAATTAGTATCTTGCGCCCAGTATTAACCAAAAAAATGTCATTATGAGGAGAATTACTGTCCTGCTGCTATTCTTATGTCTGGCAGCAACTACGTCTTTTGGCGGAGGTTATCAGGTAAGTTTGCATGGTATTCGCAATATCGGCATGGGACTTATCGGAACTTCGCTGAGTTATGACGCCAGCACCCTGTTTAACAATCCTGGCGGCGCTGCATTTGTCAATGATAAATGGAGTTTTTCGGGTGGTGTGAGTTTAATCTTTGCCCGCGGCACATTCCAGGCCAAGGATGAAAACTACCAGGCTACGCTGAAACATGAACTGAACACCCCATTTTATTTTTATGCAGCTTATAAACCTACAACCCATCTCAGCGTAGGTATTGCAGTAAATGCCCCTTACGGCAACAGGCTTGCCTGGCAGGATGATGCCGGTACCGACTGGCAGGGCCGTTACCTGATCAAAGATCTTTCATTCAAGGCGCTTACTTACCAACCCACCGTTTCCTACAGATTCAATGATTTTATTGGTATTGGTGCCGGTTTTGTCTTTGCCACGGGTACGGTCGATCTTAACAGGTCTATCCCTCTGCAGGGTGCAAATGGCGATGGAACCATGCATGTCAAGGGATCCACGAGCAACTTCGGTTACAATGCCGGTGTTATGATCCATCCAGACAAAGGCTGGAGCATCGGGATCGACTACCGTTCCAAGATCGAGATGAAAGTTAAGGGAGCCGATGCCACCTTCGAAGTTCCGCAATCGCTCAGCACCAGCTTCCCCAACAACAAAGTAGACGTGATGCTGCCGCTGCCTGCGAATCTCGACCTGGGAGCATCCTATGAATTCGGCAAGAACAAACAGTGGATGATCGGAATGAACCTCTGCTACGTTTTCTGGGGCACCTATGATTCACTGGTTTTTGATTTCCAGACCAAAACCGCCCTCGTCGGCCGTACAGCAACTCCTTCCTTATATGAAGACCGCCTGATTGAACGCGTCGGCGCTCAATACCGCGTTAACAAAATGTTCACCGTAAGAGCAGGCGGTTATTATGATCCGAGCCCTGTAAAGACCAACTATCTCAATCCCCAGACACCAAGCCTTGATGAAATCGGACTGACATGCGGATTTTCAGTTTATCCGACCAAAGGTCTGAGCATCGATGTTTCCTTCCTCTACCTCATGGGAGCAAAAAGATCAGGGACCTATTCTCCCGATAATTTTGCCGGCACCTACCGCACAGGATTCAGCATCCCGGGAATTGGTTTATCTTACAGTTTTTAACTTTTAATACATGTACATTATGAAAAAAATTCTTTTCATCATATTGTCTCTGGCTCTGTTTGCCTCCTGCGAGCGAAAGATCGACAAATTTAACGCTTCAGCCAACGGCCTTGACTTCTCAAATTTTGTTGCTGTCGGTAATTCAATGACAGCCGGTTATGCCGACGGAGCTTTGTGCCTCAGCGGCCAGCAAAATTCCATCCCGAACATCATGGCCACCCAGTTCAAGACTGTTGGCGGCGGCGAATTCAGACAGCCTCTGATCGGTACCAACGATGGTGTTGGTTTTGCTCAGGTTCCTGGCGGAATCTATTGTTATACCAAAATGGTGCTCAAGGTGAATGTCGACAAGGATTGCTATGGCACTCCGACCGGAACCGCCTCGCTCAAACCAGGTTTCATTTCCAACCCCGACCAGGCTACATTGCTTGGACAGCTTTTTGCACCACCATCAGTAACCGGCCCATACAACAACATGGGTGTTCCGGGTGCTACCCTTATGACGCTTTTCTATCCCGGTTACGGCTCATCGATGGGCAATCCCTATTTTACACGTTTCGCTACATCGCCGACAACAACAATCCTCCATGATGCCGTCGTACAGCAACCTACTTTCTTCTACCTCTGGATCGGCAACAACGACGCACTGGCCTCGGCACTGGCCGGAACCGACATGCTGTTAACCCCGGCCGACACTTTTGCCAAATATTATCCTTTGGCCGTGGGTGCACTGATGAGCTCAGGCAAAAGCCCGAAAGGCGTTATTGGCACGATCCCCGATGTAACAAGCATTCCCTTCTTTACAACCATTTCGAAACAGCTTCCCTGGAACGGTGTTCCCCTTACTGCCGCGCAGGCTGCCCAGCTGAACACGGTCTACGCACTTCAGGGACATTCTGAAATCGTGTGGAAAGAGGGTCTGAACCCGTTTGTTTACAGGAAAGAGAACGGAACTATTGCACAGATGGAAGCGGGCGACCTCTTTTTGCTCACCCTGCCTACCGACTCGATCAAATGCCGCGGCATGGGAATCGTGGATACCACCAAACACCCGTTGCCCTACATCTACCCGATCCCCGGCAAATACGTTCTTGACAAGGCCGAGCTGGCCAACATCAAGGGCCGTATCATTGAATACAACGCGGTGATCAGGAATACGGCCAAAACCGCGAACCTGGCGCTTTCCGATATGAACCAGTATCTCCCGCAGTTTGAAAGCGGCATGGTATTCGACGGAGTGCAAATGAGCACCTCCTTCGTCACAGGCGGAATGTTCTCAACCGATGGTGTACATCTTTGCCCGAGAGGAAATGCCGTTGCTGCCAACTTTTTTATCAAGGCGATCAACGATAAATACAACTGCAGTATTCCCCAGGTCAATATTACGAATTACAAAGGGTTGGTGTTTCCCTAATACCGTTTAAACAGCGAGGTAGCGAGGTAGTGAGGTAGCGAAATATTGCTACTTCACTGCCTCGCTACCTTTTTTAAACTATCCGGTAATCCTTTTTAGCATCTTTGTGGCGGCTCTTCCCCTGTGGCTTATGCCGTTTTTCAGGTAGGGTGGCATTTCAGCAAAGGTTTGGGTGAATCCATCGGGTAAAAACACCGGGTCGTAGCCGAAACCATCTATGCCCTTTCTTTCCTTAATGATCGTGCCATCAACCCGGCCTTCGAAAAGGTGTTCTTTTCCATCAAGGATGAGGCAGATCACGGTGCGGAAACAAGCCTTGCGGTTTTCCACCCCTTTCAGTTCCAGGAGAATTTTGGTGATGTTGTCATCAAAGGAGCAGCCTTCGCCGGCATAGCGGGCAGAGTAAACCCCGGGCCGCCCGTCAAGGGCATCAATCTCCAGCCCCGTATCGTCGGCAAAGCAGTTAAGCCCGCTCTGCTCATGGATAAACCAGGCTTTCTGGGAAGCATTGCCTTCAATCGTTTCCTGTGTTTCAGGAATCTCAACATCGAGGTTGACGTCCTTCAGGCTGAGAATGCGCATTTGGAGCCCCATGATATCCCTGATCTCACGGAGTTTATGCTGGTTGTTGGTGGCGAAGAGAAGATCGGGCATTGGGAAATGGTGAAAAGGTGAAATGTTGAAAGGGTGACAGGGTGATAGGGTGACAGGGTGATGAAAGGGTATCAGGTGGCTTCGTTGATGAGGCGGGTGACGAGTTCGCGGAAGGTCCAGCCGTGGGCTTTGGCCATGCGGGGCACGATACTGGCTTTGGACATGCCGGGAACCGTATTTACTTCGAGAAAAGTGAATTTTTTCCCGCCAAAAATATAGTCGAACCGCACGATACCTTTGCAATTTAGTTTCTCATATAAAAAGCGGGAAATTTCGCTGCAATTTTCAGCATCAGACTGTGGAATTTTTGCCGGTACGACCTCCTCGGCCAGGCCTGTTTTGTATTTCGCCTCAAAATCAAAAAACTCCTTCCTGGAAATGATTTCGGTAACCGGCAGGGAAACAATTTTTCCTTCGGTCCGCAGAACACCACAGGTCAACTCCCTTCCCCGGATAAATTCCTCCACAATCACCTCGGTATCCTCATTGAACGCTTTGACCAGTGCATCCTTCAATTCTCTTTTCAGTTTAACCTTCGACATCCCCACGCTTGACCCGCCATTGTTCGGTTTGATAAAAACCGGAAGTGAAAGTGTCTGAAGGATCTGCTTTACGGAATCATCCCCATTTTTATACAAGTGGATCGATTTTGCCGTATCGATGCCGTACCGGGAGACAACATCCTTGCAAAAGCTCTTGTTGAAAGTGAGTGCAGAGGTAGTCACGTCGCTCGAGGTATAAGGTATTCCAAGCATGTCGAAATACCCCTGGAGTTTGCCGTTTTCGCCGGGTGTTCCGTGAATCGCATTGAAGACAACCTGGAAGTGAATTTTTTTGTTGCCGATGGCCAGACTAAAATCATTTTTATTGATCGGGATCTTTCTCCTGTCAACCACCTGATTCCACGATTTTCCCTTAATTTCAATCAGGTACGGGTTGAAAAGATTACGGTCAATATGCAGGCAAACCTGTTTCCCGCTTTTCATTGAGATCCCGTGTTCACCCGAATCTCCTCCTGCAACGATGGCAACATTCATCATACGTGGCGCTTTTGAGAAACAAAAATAGCACATTTTCATTCCTCCTTGCGCAAAATTTAATTTTTCCGTAAGTTTGTCAATTCTTTAGGAAAACACAATAAAACATACGTTTTCAGGTTATTCAGATAAATCGGTTGATGAATTTTTTACGCTTCCTTTTTTCGAAGATTTTTCTCAAACATCTCCTCATCGCTGTCGGGATCACGATCGTTTTGATATGGATCACCCTGCAATCGCTTGCGTGGTATACAAAGCACAATGATTACATCGTTGTTCCCGATTTCCGCAGCCTCAACTATAAGGATGTCAGGGGAAACCCGGATTACCGGAATTACCAGTTTTCGGTTATCGATTCACTCTTTGATGCAGATAAGCCAAAAGGGTCGATCCTCACGCAGGATCCCTTCCCGGGAGCAAAGGTTAAAAAGAACCGGATGATCTACATGACGGTTTCTTCCATCATGCCGGAAAAAACCAGCATGCCCGACCTGCGTGACCTTACCCTGCGCCAGGCGCAAACCATGCTGGAATCGGCCGGATTGAAACTGGGTAAATTATTATATATCCGTTCATTTGACGAAGATGCTGTGCAAAACCAGCTTTTTGAAGGGAAAGCGATCAAAGCCGGAAGCGTGATTAACAAGGGTTCGGTGATTACGCTCACGGTGGGGATGGGAGCAAAAGCGTCGGAAATCAAGGCGGATTCGGTGAGGGGGGATAGTTTATAAGGCGGGTGGACAGGTGGACAGGTGGGCAGGTGGACAGGTGGGCAGGTGGACAGGTGGACAGGTGGGCAGGTGGACAGGTGGACAGGTGGACAGGTGGACGGGTTTGGGTTTTATTAATTGCTAACAGATTCTATAATGCGGTTTTTCTTTATTGTTATTATTTCTTTTTTGACGGGTTTTGCCGGGCTTGCCCAGGAGATCGTCACCGGTTTGCAGGTTAACCCCATGGTCAGGGCAAAAGCACTGGAATCGTCGCGGGAAAAGTATCTCAACGGAGGGCTGGACACCATTCCTATGACACTCCCGTTCTTTGATGATTTCTCGGCCAGCCAGGTCTTCCCATCAAAACAGCGCTGGATCGACAAATACGCCTTCCAGAACGACGACTTCTGCGTCTTCCCGATCAACCAGGGGGTTGTTACCCTTGATGCCATCAATGATACCGGTACCATGTATTCAAATGCCGTGCCCGGGCCGGATGCCTTTATTGCCGATCACCTCACATCGAGATACATTCGGCTCGATTCGGTTTTCACCCCTTCTCCCAGGGCTTTAACACCTGCCGATTCGGTTTACCTGAGCTTTTATTATCAGCCGCAGGGCAGGGCGATGCATCCTCCGCAACCGGTCGACTCCCTCATCCTGCAATTCCTGCTAAAGCCCGCCCATGACAGCGTGGTTCCGGGGGGAACCTTTCCGATACCCGACCTGTGGAGAAGGATGTGGTTTGCCAACGGCATGTCGCTCGACACCTTTTACCTGCAGAACAACCGGTATTTTGTTCATGTGATGGTTCCGGTTAAGGATACTGTTTTTTTCAAAAAGAATTTCCGGTTCCAGTTCCTGAATTATGTAAGCCTGGCCAGTTCGGCAGAGCCCAGCTGGCAAAGCAATGCCGATCAGTGGAATATCGACAATGTTTATCTCAACAAAGGGCGCAACCGCCACGACACCGTGTATCCTGAGTTGCGCTTTGTTTACCGGGCCCCGTCGATGCTGAAACGTTACCAGTCGATGCCGTATCCCCAATATTGCAATGACCCGACCAACGAAGTACGCGACACCCTCGACATCCTGATGACCAACCGCGATCTGATCCCGCATTTGTCATCTTACAATTATTATGTGACGGAACCCGGTTCAGGATTTTCAAAGTCCTACAGCGGAGGCAATTTCAAAATCGTTTCCTACGACAGCATCCCCTATGTAACCTACCAGAAATTCGCCCACCCTGCCGTACCGTTCTTCCTGCCGGTTAACAGTACCGACAGTGCGAGCTTCCTGGTAACCCACATCGTAAAGGAGGTGACCGCCGGTTCAACCCTCGGTGATACGATCAGTGCATACCAGAATTTCTTCGACTATTATGCCTATGATGACGGCACACCGGAGGCCAGTTACGGCCTCAACCCGGCAGGCGCCCGGCTCGCCTATTGTTTCAAACTCAACAAGTCGCCCGATACGCTCCGTGCCATCAGAATGTACTTCAACCACACCCTCAGCAACACCAGCATCCAGTGGTTTTACCTGTGCGTATGGAACGACAATGCCGGAAAACCGGGCGACACCATTTATTCCGACCTGGTTATGCCGGCGTATGCCGACAGTATCAACAAGTTTGTCACCTATCACATCTACCCGCCGCTGCCAATAACAGGGACTTTTTATGTAGGCTGGCTCCAGACCACTTCGGATAACCTGTCGATCGGATTTGACCGTTACAACAACAGCCAGAAACAGGTATTCATCAATACCAGCGGCAGCTGGTACAACTCCGACTATGCCGGTTCCCCGATGATCAGGCCGGTTATCGGCAAGCCCATACCATTGGGAATCGGGGATATTTCCAGAAAGGAGTTCAAGCTTTCCCTCTATCCCAACCCATGTTCCGGCAGTATCCTGCACCTGGCCATTTCCGGACAGTTCACCGATGCAAATGCCATGCTCACTGTTACTGATCTTCTTGGACATCCGGTTTTACGAACCGGCTTCACCAGGGAACTCAATGTTTCGGCCCTGGCAAACGGAATTTATTTCCTGGAATTCAGGGATCCCGCCGGAGGTCGCCACAGTGTTTCTAAGTTCATCATCTCAAGGTAAGGGCGTTATGTTATATTTACATGAATAAGACATCCGTTAGCGGCGATCGTGATGTTCCCTGTGATACAAATGACATACCGGACGAATCTGGTGAGTTGTTCGAGCATTTCCGTTTTATCGTGGATAAAAAGCAGGGACAACTCCGGATTGACAAGTACCTGATGGCGAGGATTGAAAACGCCTCACGCAACCGTATTCAGAATTCAGCCCATGCGGGGAACATCCTGGTGAACGGCATTGTGATCAAGCCCAACTACAAAGTCAAACCGCTCGACGTTATTTCCATTGTTCTTGCCTATCCACCCCGCGACACCGAGATTTACCCAGAAAACATACCGGTTTCAATCGTCTTCGAGGATGACGATATCATCGTAGTGAACAAAACACCCGGCATGGTGGTACATCCCGGCCATGGAAACTTCACCGGAACCCTGCAGAATGCGCTGCTGTACCACATGCAGCAGGCCAATCCCGGCGAGCCGGAGGCAAAGCCCTACCTGGTGCACCGTATCGACAAGGACACCAGCGGCATCATGCTCATTGCCAAAAACGAGCTGGCCCAGACAAAAATAGCAAAACAGTTTTTTGATCACACCATCGACCGCTCTTATGTAGCGCTGGTATGGGGGAACCTGTCGGGCGATGAAGGCACCATCGACGCCAATATCGGAAGGGATATCCGCAACAGGCTGGTCCAGTCGGTTTATGATGACCCGGAAAAGGGCCGGCATGCGGTGACACATTACAAGGTTCTCGAACGTTTCGGCTATGTAACCCTTGTTTCATGCAAGCTCGAGACAGGCCGAACCCACCAGATCAGGGTTCATTTCAAGCACATCGGGCACCCGCTCTTCAACGATGAAAGTTACGGCGGTAACGAAATTCTGAAAGGAACAACCTTTACAAAGTACAAGCAGTTTGTGCAAAATTGTTTCAAATTGATTCCACGCCAGGCGTTGCATGCAAAATCCCTCGGGTTTGTTCATCCCGGCACAGGCAAATTTATTCATTTCGACTCCGATTATCCCGATGACCTGTCGGCCGTGATTGAAAAATGGAGAAATTATTCATCCGCCAGCACTGTAACAAATGAAGAATGAACACGATGGCTGAACCACAAAACATAACCGGGTTCGGAAAATGGGCACAAAGGCTTGTTTCCTGCTATTTCTGGTTTACCCTCTTCTTTATTTCAGCCGTATTGTTCCCGGTTTCCATTACCCTGTGGCTCACAACCGTGTTGTTTGACCGCCGCCGTTATCTGCAGCACTGGTTTACGTGCCGCTGGTCGGATATTATCCTGGGCATCAATCCCTACTGGAAAATAACGGTAGAGGGCCGTGAAAAGATCGATCCCAGGCAGGTTTACGTCATGGTTTCCAACCATCAGTCGGGCGCCGATATCCTGGTCCTGTTCAAACTGCACCGCCACTTTAAATGGGTTGCCAAAAAAGGGTTGTTCCGTATTCCCTTTATCGGGTGGAACATGTGGCTTAACGGCTATATCTCCATTGAACGGAGCCGCGGCCGGAGCAAACTGCAGATGATGGACAAGGCTGCGGAATCGATACGCGACGGCAATTCCGTGATCATGTTCCCCGAAGGCACCCGCTCACGCGACGGCAACCTGCAACCCTATAAAACAGGGGCGTTCCGCCTGGCCCTGGAAACCCGGTCGCCCATCCTGCCCATTGTGCTGAAGGAGACTCACCTCGCCATCAAAAAAGGGGGATTACTGATCCATAAAAACGACCGCATCAGGCTGATCGTCCTCGACCCGATTCCCTATTCATCATTCCAGGATCTCGACTCCAAGGAACTTGCCCATCTGGTATACGAACAAACAAAGCAGGCACTTGCTTAGGTAATTGAAGCTTTTAAGAGAATCTACTTTCAGGAAACCAACTGCAAGCCGCCATTTTGTCATCACGTCCATGGGTTAATTTGCCATTTTGTCTGATATTTTTATGATTTTTCCATTGGTACAAAAGTTGACTTTTTGCGGTCAACAAACAAATTTTAACCTAAAAAGAAAGGAGATAAAACCATGACACTCATTAAATGGCAACACAGGAATCCGTTAACGGATATGGTAACCAATCTGTTTGACAACGACCTTGGCGATTTTTTCGGAAAACGTTTCAGCGATCCCGCGGCCAACATCATCGAAAACAACGACGCCTTTATCCTTGACATCGCGGCCCCAGGCATGAAAAAGGACGATTTCAAGATCAACCTTGAGAACAACATCCTGAACATATCGGCCGAGTTTGAAGATCAGAAGCGTGAAGACGGGAAGAACTACACCCGCAAAGAGTTCTATTACGGGTCGTTCAACAGGGCCTTCACCCTTCCCAAGACCATTGATCTTGAAGGCATAAAGGCGGATTATACCGACGGCATCCTGCAGATCACCCTTCCCAAAAGAACGGATGAACGTGCAGAGATAAAGAAAGAGATCCGGATTTCGTAACCTGATTTCCTGCTGATCAAGCCCCTGCCGGGTTGGCAACATCCCGGCAGGGGCTTTTTTTATACCTTTGCAGGATGAAGGACATCCGGAAAGCGCACCTGGCACTGCTCAGTACCACCCTGATTTTTGGCTGCGCATACAACATCGTGAAAGAGCTGATGCCGGTCATGCTGTCGCCCATGCAGCTTATTTTTATCAGGCTGCTCGGGGTCGCGATCATTTTCTGGTTGTTTCAATGGTTTTTCCCGCAGGAAAAAGTGGGGCGAAAAGACCTCGTGATGCTGGCAGTTTGTGGCATGTTCGGCTTCGCCCTCAACCAGGCCCTGTTTTATGAAGGGCTTAACCTGAGCACCCCGGTTGACGCCTCGCTGATCCATGTGCTCAATCCAATCCTGGTCATGGTTTTTGCCAGCCTGATCATCGGCGAAAAAATAACATGGATTAAAACCGCGGGCATTGCCCTTGGTGCATCGGGCGTGCTGATCCTGATCTTCAACGGCCACCGCGTAAGTTTCAACGGAGAACATGCCTATGGAAATATCCTGATATTTCTGAACCTGATCTTTTATGCACTCTACCTGGTACTACTCAAGCCGCTTGTCGCAAAATACCACACAACCACCATCCTGAAATGGGTCTCCTTGTTCGGGTTCATGTTCATCCTCCCCTTTTCAGTCAAACCGGCAATGCAAATCAACTTCGCCGCAATCACGCCGGCAGCATGGCTCGGCATTTTCTATATTATTTTCCTCAACACATTCGTGGCCTACCTGCTGATCAACTATGCCCTTAAGCACGTAAGCGCCACCGTTGTCAGCTACTACAGCTACCTGCAGCCAGTTATTGCCGCGGCCATGTCGGTAACAATCGGACAGGGAGGCATTACGTGGCCTAAAATCCTGGCGGCCGTTTTGATCTTTGCCGGTGTATATATCGTAAACAGGCCGAAACACCGGCCCGGGAGTGATCCAACCTCTCCGGGAGAATTTGCAAACCCTGATGGTTCAGCCGTTTAAAAGAAGTGCCGGAATGGAAGCAGGAACCATTCAAATATTTTCTGAATGAGCGGTCGGCGTTTCCAATCGAGGTAATCCAGTTCCTGAGAATTTCGGATCGTTTCACTTACATGCTCGGTGAGTTGCCGTACGATTTCCGGTTCAACACCGATCAGTGCGATTTCGAAAAGATACCGGAAACTGCGGAAATCGAAGTTGGCACTGGAGATGGAAAAAATCTCATCATCCACCATCAGCATTTTTGCATGAAGGTTGTTCGGCACGTAAAACAGGAGGTTAATGCCGGCGTTATGCAGCAACCCGAGGTATTTGTTGCGAAGGATATCCACCATGCCCACGTCTGAATGTTTTGGCATGATCACCTTTACATTTACACCCCGCTTGCTGGCATCCATCATCGCCTTGCGCATCATGAAGCCCGGAAGAAAGTAGGGCGTTTCTATTACAACCGAATGTACCGACTCCCTGATAAGCTGGGTATACCGTTTCCTGAGCCGCTGAAACTGGAGTGAAGGCACATCGCGGATGATTTCAAAATCGCCGAGCCGGATGGTGCGGGTATACGTCATTTTGTTGGCGATGAAATATTGATTGTAGGCCGCAAAATTTTCGAGGAAGACTTTTTTAAAGGAAAGGGCCAGTTCGCCGTCGGTGCGGAGGCAAAGCTCGCGCCAGTTCAGGTTATATCCGGTGATGTTCGCCGAACCTATATAGCTGATATGGTCGTCGATCACAAGAATTTTACGATGATCGCGGCGGTGGCCCCGGGTGAAAATATCTGTATTGATCTTAATCTTTTCGAAGAACTTGACCTCCCCGCCCAAACTGATCAGTTCGGTGAAAAAGGTCTCAGAAACCGGTCCCCTGCCCCATGAATCGATGAGTATCCTGACTTTGACGCCCGACCGCGCCTTTTTCGTAAGCGCATCGCGAAACCTGCTGCCGATAAGATCGTTTGCGAACTTGTAGGTTTCCAGGTAAATATAATCCTTCGCTAACGCGATGTCATTCAGCATCAGGTTGTACATCTGGATTATATCATCAATTACCCGGAATTCCATGGTATGAGAGGCGTTTAGTCAGATTAGGCAACAGGCAACAGGCAATAAGGAGAAACCTAAGAGGTTACCATCATTGTTTGCATTGTTTGCATTGTTTGCATTGTTTGCATTCCCGCATTGCTCCAATGCTTATTTCTTCTTCAAATTTAACAAAAAGGAGCATCCCCACGATCATAAAGTAAAGGTTTTGGTCGAAATATGTGTAAATTTGCTTAAAAACCGCACATGATCAAATCAATGACAGGGTATGGCAAGGCTGTACTGGAAATAACCGGCCGGAAGCTCACCATCGAAATAAAGACCCTCAACAGCAAGCAACTCGACCTTAATCTCAAGATCCCGGGATATTTCCGTGAAAAGGAGTGGGAAGTGCGTGCGCTGCTTACCCAGCAGCTGGAACGGGGCAAAATTGATTTTTATGTTGGCACCGAAGTGACCGGTGAAATGCTGAATTACTCCGTCAACCGAACACTGGCCAGGCAATATCACCAGGAACTGAGAAACCTTGCCGACGAACTGGATGAGGAATATCCGCCTGATATGCTGTCGCTGGTGGTGAAGATGCCCGATGTGATGCAGACCAGCCGGGATGAGATGAACGAACACGACTGGGTTTCCATTGCAGGGATCATCAGGGATGCGGTGAGCCAGGTTGATGAATTCAGGAAAGGCGAAGGGAAGGTACTTGAAGAGGATATGCTCAAACGGGTACAATCCATCCTGCAGTTGCTCGATTCAATTGACCCTTTTGAAAAGAACAGGATAAAAGAGCTGAGGGAAAGGCTGCTGCGCGATTTTTCAAAATACCAGGGCGATTTCAACGGCTCGGCGCCCGACCAGAACAGGTTTGAACAGGAGCTGATCTATTATATTGAAAAACTGGACATTACAGAAGAAAAGGTACGACTCCTGAAACATTGCGAATATTTCCTGGAAACGCTTCATGAAGCTGGTTCCCAAGGCAAGAAACTCGGGTTCGTCACCCAGGAGATGGGCCGGGAGATCAACACCATCGGGTCAAAGGCCAGTGATGCCGAAATTCAGAAAATCGTTGTTCAGATGAAAGATGAACTTGAGAAGATCAAGGAACAGCTGGGCAACATTCTTTGACAATGCAGACAATGCAGACAATGCAAACAATGCAAACAATGCAAACAATGCAGACAATGCAAACAATGCAAACAATGAGGGCAACCTTTTCAGGTTATGCCTTTTGCCTTTTTTCTCCTCCCCCTCAAACCTTGACCTACTAATATAACCATATGCCAGGAAAAGCCATCATAGTTTCAGCTCCGTCGGGTGCAGGGAAGACCACCATTGTGAAGCATCTTCTTGGGGCTATTCCCGAACTCGCATTTTCCGTTTCGGCTTGCAGCCGGGTTAAACGGAACGAGGAAACCGACGGCAGGGATTATTATTTTATCTCCGGCGATGAATTCAGAAAAAAAATAGCCCTGGATGAATTCGTGGAATGGCAGGAGGTATATCCGGGAAGTTATTATGGCACGCTGAAATCAGAGATGGAGCGGATCTGGGTCCAGGGAAATACGCCGATCTTCGACGTAGATGTAGTTGGAGGACTTAACCTGAAAAACTATTTCGGATCGGAGGCACTTGCCATCTTTATCCAGCCTCCTTCAATCGGGGAACTTGAAAACCGCTTAAGAAACCGCGCCTCCGAATCAGAAGAGACCCTCAGAAAACGCATTGACAAAGCTGCCTACGAGATCAACTTTGCCTCCCGGTTCGATGAAATCATTATCAACGATGACCTGAAACTTAAATGCATCGAAATCGTCACCCTTGTCTCCTCCTTCCTGACCCACTCATAATGTAAATCGTAAATCGTAAATCGTAAATCGTAAATCGAAAATCGTAAATCGTAAATCGTAAATTAAATGCCCCTTCCCGCCAAGACCGGCCTCTTTTTCGGCTCCTTCAACCCGATTCATTGCGGGCATCTCATGATCGCCTCATATATGGTTGAATATACCGATCTTGAGCAGGTATGGTTCGTTGTCTCGCCGCACAATCCGTTAAAAGAAAAAGCCACGCTGCTGGCCGACCATCACCGTCTTGCCATGGTGAACCTTGCCATTGGGGAGGATCCCCGGTTCAAGTCGTCCAATATCGAGTTCAAACTTCCGCAGCCCTCTTATACCATCGACACCCTTGCCTACCTGGCTGAAAAATACCCGGGAAAAGAATTTGTACTGATTGCGGGCAGCGATATCCTGTCAACATTTCATAAATGGAAGAACTTCGGGGAGTTGTTAAGGCAATACCGGATCTACCTCTATCCAAGGCCTGGCAACCCTGCCGGCCGATTCGACGACCATCCCTCGATCATAAGGGTCGAAGCTCCGCTCATAACCATCTCCTCGTCCTTTATCAGGCAAGGTATCCGTGACCGGAAGAACATGCGCTACTTCCTGCCCGACAATGTATGGAAGTACATTGATGAGATGCACTTTTACGAAAAATGAAAACAATGCAAACAATGCAGACAATGCAGACAATGCAGACAATTTGGGTGCCAATTGTGATTTCCCCTATTGCCTAAAGCCTATTGCCTACTGCCTTTTTTACAGCACTTTCCTGGCAAATCCCCATATGGCATCGAAGGTCTTTTCAGGCTCCTCTGCATATCCCATATGACCCACCTGGCGCAGGAGCAGTATTTCGCTTGCCACGGGCAGGGAAATCATTTCCCAGGCACGGGCAATAGGAACCCGTGTATCCTTTAATCCCAGAATAAAGAGAACCGGAAGGTCGGTCTTTTTGAGAAATTCCGAGTGGTCGTCCCGGTTCTTCATCCCTTCCAATGCCGCAATCACCCCCTCCTTCTGCATCTCCGCAGCCTGTTGGATCATTCGTTTAATGATCGCAGAGAGTTTTTTATGCACCTCCACAGGAAACAGGCTGGGAATGAATTGGGCCATATAACTGAATTTATCCTGGTTCACGATGCCAATCGTCCGGTTTCGGTTTTCTTTTTCAGCCGAAGTATCTGCAAAACAATGTGAATGAAAAAGGCAGATACCTCTCAGTTTCTCCGGAAACTTTGCAGCAAAGGCCAATGTCACATATCCGCCCATCGAATGGCCGATCATCAGGCATTTGCCGACTTTAAGCTTTTTGAGCACTTCAAATACCACATCGGCCATCAGTTCCATTGAATGAACCGCACCCAGCGATGCACTTTTCCCATGGCCTGGCAGATCAATGCAAATGACCCTGTACTTCGCCGAGAGTTTGCGGGAAAAACTCTTCCATATCTTCAAAGACTCGGTAAACCCGTGCAGCAGGACAATCGCCTTGCCAGCACCCTCATCGGTGAAAGAGATGTTTTTTTTCTGAAATTTAATCGTCTCCATCGTTTTAAATTAGGCAAAAAACCTTTGGCACACTTCGACTCCGCTCGGCGTACCATCACATCATCACATCATCACATCAGCACATCAGCACATCAGCACATCAGCACATCAGCACATCAGCACATCAGCACATCAGCACATCAGCGCCTCAATCTCCTCCACCGTTTTAGGGATCGGTTTTCCCAGCACCCGATATCCGTCGGCAGTTACCAGAACATCATCCTCAATCCGGATGCCGCCAAAATCCCTGTAGGTATCCACGATATCGTAGTTGATGAATTCCGCCAGTTTGTTTTCTGCTTTCCAGATATCGATCAGTTCGGGAATGAAATAAATGCCTGGTTCGATGGTCATCACGAAGCCTTCCTGCAGTTTCCGGCCAAAACGCAGAAATGCGAGGCCAAACTCCTTGCTCCGCTGAACCTCGTCGTCATACCCGATCAGGTTTTCACCCAGTCCTTCAAGGTCATGCACATCCAAACCCAGGGGGTGCCCAAGGCCGTGGGGAAAAAAGAGCGTATGAGCGCCCTTAAGGGCTGCCTCGGCAGGATCGCCCTTCATAATTCCGAGGTTTGTAAGGCCTTTGGCTATTTCGGTGGCAGCCAGCATGTGGATCTCCCGGAAGGGAACACCCGGCTTCACGGCTTTAGTGGCAGCCAGGTTGGCATTCAGCACCACTTCATAGATGCCCTTCTGGCGGGCGTTGAACTTTCCTCCCACCGGCACCGTGCGCGTGATATCGCTGGAATAATGAAGGTCGTTTTCGCAACCGGCGTCAATCACAAGCATCCTGCCTTCGGCAAGGGTGTTGCCATGATAATGGTTGTGCAGGGTTTGCCCGTTGATGGAAAGGATCACCGGAAAAGAGACGGGGCCGCAATTCGAAAGGGCGATCCCTTCGATGGTGCCCGCAATTTCGCGTTCAACGACACCGGGCATGGCCATTTTCATACCGGTGGTATGCATTTTCCAGGCAACGTCAACCATCTTTTCAATTTCTGCAACCTCAATGGCATCCTTCTTCATCCGCAATTTGATAATGGCTTTGATCAGCGTTTCCGACGCGCTGGCTTTCAGTTCCAGGTGTGGGATTCCCAACAGGTCGGAAAGCCATAGGATGGTTTCACCGCGGTAGGGAGGTACAAAATGTATTTTGCGCCCGCCTGCAAGCGCGTCTTTAACCGTTTCTGCCAGCTTGTCCAGCGGTGCCGTTAACGAAACCCCTGCCCTGGCAGCCTGCTCCCCAATGCCGGGCTGAACGCCCATCCAGATGATGTCGTCGATATCAACGTCGTTGCCGAAGATAAAATCCTCACTGGTATCCAGGTCTATGATCCCGGCAAAATCGGGATGGTCCAACCCGAAAAAATAGGAAAAATTGCTGTCCTGCCTGAATGAATAGGTGTTAGCCGGGTAATTGAACGGGACTTCCTGGTTGCCTAAGAATAGGATAAGGCCTCCCGAAATTTCATCGCGGAGTTTTTTTCGACGATCGCTGTATACTGTTGCTGGGAACATAATTTAGAATGGATTTGAATTGTGAAAATTTTCAGTGAATTTATTTTTTTATAACTATTTCGTCCTAATTTTGAAACAACGAACAAATATATTAAAAGCTTGTTATGAATTCCTCTTTTTTACGTTTTTCTTCGATCACAAAAAAGATCTGGATGGCATTTCTGGGTCTGTTCCTGATGATCTTTCTGGTGGTCCACCTGGGTATCAACTTATGCCTTTTGCGCAGCGACGGAGGCGCCTGGTTTACTGCCGCGGCCCATTTCATGGGAACCAACTACATCGTGAAGGTATTTGAGATCGGGCTCTTTGCCGGGTTCATCATTCACATCATGCTGGGAATCATCCTCCAGGTACAAAACTGGATGGCCCGGCCAGTGAGATATATGGTGTCGAACAAGACCTACACCCCGTTCCTGTCGAAATACATGATCTATACGGGAGGCATTGTGCTGATTTTCCTGATCATCCACTTCATAAACTTCTATTTCATCAAAATGGGATGGGTTTCCAATGTTCATACCTCCGCTGAAGGCGAGCCCAATTTCTATGTGATCGCCCAGGAGCTCTTCGCCCAGCCGGTATACTCCATTCTGTATATACTTTTTTTCATCGTGCTTGGCTTTCACCTCAACCAGGCATTCCAGGCCGCCTGGCAAACGCTGGGCGTAAATCACCCGCAATACAACACCTGTATCCAGCGGTTCGGAACATTTTATGCCATTATCGTTCCGCTGGGCTTTATCATCGTTCCTGTCTATTTTTTACTTATCCGTTAGTCATCATGGCTGAATTAAATTCAAAGACTCCCAAGGGTCCCCTTTCAAGCAAATGGACCCAATACAAAGACCATCAGAATCTCGTTAACCCAAGCAACAAGCGTAAACTCGATATCATCATCGTGGGAACTGGCCTGGCCGGATCGGCAGCAGCTGCTTCCCTGGGTGAGATGGGATTTAATGTGAAGATATTCTGTTATCAGGATTCCCCGCGCCGTGCACACAGTATCGCTGCCCAGGGCGGAATCAATGCGGCAAAGAATTATCCGAACGACGGCGACAGCATTTACCGTCTTTTTTATGATACCATCAAAGGGGGTGATTACCGTGCCCGCGAAGCCAATGTTTACCGCCTGGCCGAAGTGAGCAACAACATCATTGACCAGTGTGTGGCGCAAGGCGTGCCTTTTGCCCGCGAATACGGCGGATCGCTGGAAAACCGCTCTTTTGGCGGCGCCCAGGTTTCACGGACATTTTTTGCCCGCGGACAAACGGGCCAGCAACTCCTGCTCGGATCGTACGGCGCGCTCAGCCGCCAGATCAAGTTGGGAACCGTGAAACTTTACGACCGTCATGAAATGATGGACGTGGTGATCGTCGACGGAAAAGCCCGGGGCATCATTGCACGGGACCTGATCACCGGCAAACTTGAACGCCATTTTGGCCATGCAGTTGTAGTTGCAACAGGAGGTTACGGAAACGTATTTTACCTTTCAACCAACGCCATGGGATCAAATACCAGCGCCATCTGGCAGATCTTTAAGAAAGGCGCTTACTTTGCTAATCCATGTTTCACGCAGATTCATCCCACCTGCATTCCCGTTCATGGCGATTACCAGTCGAAACTGACGCTCATGAGCGAAAGCCTTCGCAATGACGGCCGGATCTGGGTACCCAAAAAGAAAGCAGATGCCGAAGCTCACCGCAATGGCAAACTGAAGGCAAATGACATTCCTGAGGATGACCGCGACTATTTCCTTGAACGGCGTTACCCGGCTTTCGGAAACCTCGTTCCGCGGGATGTGGCATCGCGTGCTGCCAAAGAACGCTGCGATGCCGGTTTTGGCGTGGGCCCAACCGGCCTTGCCGTATTCCTTGATTTCAGGGAGTCGATCGGGCGCCTTGGGAAACATGTCATCGAAGAGCGGTACGGCAACCTATTCCAGATGTATGAAAAGATCGTGGATGAAAATCCGTATGTAAACCCGATGATGATCTACCCGGCCGTACATTACACCATGGGCGGCACCTGGGTCGATTATGAACTGCAAACCACCGTGACGGGCTTGTTTGCCGCCGGCGAAGCCAACTTCTCCGACCATGGCGCCAACCGCCTCGGAGCTTCGGCACTCATGCAGGGACTGGCCGACGGGTATTTCGTACTGCCTTACACCATCCAGAATTATCTTGCCGGCGAGATCCGGGTTGCACGCATGTCGACCGACAAAGCTGAATTCGCCGATGCGGAAAAAGCCGTCCAGACCCGTCTTGACAAACTGATGTCCATCAAAGGGACCAGGTCGGTAGACCATTTCCACAAGGAACTTGGAAAGATCATGTGGGAAAATGTTGGCATGGGAAGAACCGAAGCAGGATTAAAGAAAGCCATTGACCTCATCCGCAAATTAAGGGCTGAGTTCTGGAAAGATGTAAAGATCCCCGGCACCCTTTATGAGGTGAATACTGAACTTGAAAAAGCCAACCGTGTTGCCGACTTCCTTGAACTTGGCGAATTGCTGGCCTTTGATGCCCTGAACCGGAACGAAAGCTGCGGTGGCCATTTCCGTGAAGAATACCAGACCGATGAAGGCGAATGCAAGCGAAACGATGAAGATTACAAGTATGTTGCAGCCTGGGAATACAAGGGTGAAGGAGATTTTATCCTGCATAAGGAACCGCTCGTTTATGAGGAGATTGAGGTGAAGCAACGGGTATACAAATAAATGAATATTGAATACCGAATTTTGAAGTTTGAATAATGATTTTAAATAGTTGATGATATGAAGTTAACGCTGAAAATCTGGAGACAGAAGGATGCGAAATCCGCCGGTAAGTTTGTTACTTACGCCCTTGATAATATTTCACCGAATTGTTCTTTCCTGGAGATGCTGGATATCCTGAATGAACAGCTGATCGAGAAAAACGATGACCCGGTGGTATTTGACCACGACTGCAGGGAAGGCATCTGCGGGATGTGCAGTCTGTACATAAACGGCAGGCCACACGGGCCTGACGATGCCGTTACGGCATGCCAGCTTCATATGCGCAAGTTCCATGACGGCGACACCATTGTTATCGAACCATGGCGCGCCAGGCCGTTCCCGGTAATCAGGGATTTGATGGTCGACCGCTCGGCATTTGATAAAATCATCCAGGAAGGTGGATACGTTTCCGTTAATACCGGAGGTGCTGCTGAAGCGAACAACATCCTCGTTGGCAAAGAGAATTCGGAACTGGCCATGGATGCCGCTGCCTGCATTGGCTGCGGTGCATGCGTGGCAGCATGCAAAAACGGCTCGGCCATGCTGTTCGTTTCTGCCAAGGTCTCACAGTTTGCCCTGCTGCCCCAGGGCCAGGTCGAGGCCAAACAGCGCGTTAAGAAGATGGTCAGGATGATGGATGAACTCGGTTTCGGCAATTGCACCAACACCTATGCATGCGAAGCCGAATGTCCCAAGCTGATCTCCCGTTCGAACATCGCCCGCATGAACCGCGAGTTCCTGTGCGCGAAGGTGAGCTAACCTGCCGCCAGGTTCAGTATCCGTTGCTTATTGTGAAATTCCCCAGCACCGTAAACTTTATCACTGGTTGAATGGTGAAGGTTTCCCCGCTCCCCACCAGCATGTTCTGCACGGTAGCCGGCTGATTGATGACCGTGCCTGTAGTGATCATGAAATTCCATGCAGGTGTTTGCTGCAGCGCCGAATTTTTTGTCCAGTTGGCCGGATAGGCCATGAGACTTCCCAGGGCATTTGCCGTGCCGGTTTTAATGAGGTTATAATAACCATTTTTTTCGGCAAAGGTGATGGCCGTGACATTGTTCACCAGCGCTGAGGGAAGGTATGACGTGTTTGATCCAGCCGTTCCGGTGGTAAGCCATGCCGCATTCCCGCTTTCGGCGCCATACAAAACGGTTTGCCCTGCTCCCCAGGTTCCCTGGTAAGCAAATACCTGATCGCCGGTGGTTGCCAGCAGGAAGCCCGATGGTATTGAAGTATTCCATCCCGTGCCGGTAATGTCCATCCAGCGGTGCCACGATACCACGGTCCCCACCGGAATGATTGAAGGAGCAGTGTATACCAGAAATCCTTCGCCCGTTCTTACGGTGGTGGGGGATGTGAACCCGTTATCGGTAAAATTGATCACCGTGCCGGCATTGAGTTGCCTGAAGGTAATAAATGAGACCTTGTCGGTGTCCTGCGCATTCAGCTCAATGATAGCCAGATCGCCGGGCTGGAGAATGCTGATCCCGGCGGTGGTCGTCAGCGTTGCCGCAGGAACGGTTCCATCGGTCTTGTAATTTGTATAGCTCCCTGAATTCGTGTACGGGAATATTTTAAAATAGTAGGCAGTCACAGGCGACAGTGATGTAAAAGTCCAGGCCTGGCTCAGGGAAGCGACATTTTTATCCAGCCCGCCATCGGTTATGGCAATGCCGTCGGCAGGAGCCTGTATGTCTGAAAAGCCGGTGCTGCTTCCACGCAGCAGGTAACCATCGGGGATGACAGCGCCGGTGGCATCGGCCCAGCTAAGTGTGATCGCACTGTACGACGGAGTGCCGGCTGCAGCCGAAAAGTTGGTAACATGGTTGGTCGGTTCTGCCTTCGGGCCACCCGGCATCCACACTGCTTCAACATATTCAGGATGGTCGATATATGGATTCCGGTTGTTTTGAATTTTATAAACCGAATCGTTGCGGGCAAGCTCCTTCGCCGACACCGGGTCCTGGTTATTCCAGGCAATCAGCATGTTGATATACCATGTTTTAAACGCCGGGTACGAAGACCCGTCAAGTACCGCGGCGCCATTAGGATCGTATGAAGGCCAGGTGGCAATCAGGTTCTGGTAACGGGTGGCCATGTAAAAGTACGACCGGGCAAAATCACCCTTGTACTCATCAATCGGTTCAAAAACAGTTCCGGTATACCCGAGGGTAACACAGGGGCCAACTTTGCTGCCGTTTGATGAGATGAAAGTCGGCGTACCTACTTTTCCGTAAGGGTAGTTATTATGATGGTTATTCACATATTGGTCAACCGGATAAATATGAAACAGGTCGGTATTCATCGGCGTTGAATCGTTAAACCAGCTTTTCGGGAAAGAATGTTCACGGCTGTAGCAGTCGCCCTCCGTTCCGCCACCCCCGCTGCCGCATTGGTCGCTGCCAGGTGTAAAATTGTATTGCGGAACTCCCCCGGGAATATCGGTGTACATGTCCCAAATATATCCATCAGACTTAACATCCGTGGAAAAAAATGCATTCCACACACCCGGCGTATAGTTGACAACCGAGTGTCCCTTAATGATGTTGTATAGCGAGATCTGCAACTGCTGGCCGGTTTGCCCTATGGCGGGGTTGTAATACCCGGGCGGAATCTGAGGAGCCGCCGTGAGGACACAAAACGACAGTATTGTTATGAAAATCAATACCCTGCGGCGTTCTATGGCTTTAATACTGTAATCTGTGATTATTTTCAACCAGATAAATAATTGATGTCCTAAGGTTATTGTCTCTTTCCGGAGGCAAATATAAAAAAACCATTTGGATTAGCGTCTGATCCGGCTAACCGCAATGGTAAACCAACAATTCCCGGCCCATTGTTCATAACTTTTCAGGATTGGCGTATTACCTTTTGATGGCAAACCGGATTAAACAAGAAAAAAATCATGTCATTCATTATCCGTTTCAGGCCTGTTGAAATTGATTCGAAAATCTGTTTTATCGGCAAAAAAAAGAAGGTTCTTAAATACCCTATCCGCTCTATTGCACTCATCCCGGAACCAAAGTTCCGTAAGGGCGATCCCGCCACACTGATTGTTCCCGAGATTTTCTGGCAGTGACCCGGCGAAAACCGGCACCAGGGGAACCCGCCTGGCTACTGAAATGGGTTTATGTGGCAGCCGACTGCTTTGGCATGGGAAAAACGGCTATTTTTGTATCCGAAAGAAAAAATTTGAAGCCATGGCAGGCCAACCCAAAAACAGGTGATGTGCGATTCAGCGATATAGCAGGCAATACAGAGATCAAACGCAAACTGATCAAAACAGTAATCGATCAGCGGGTGAGCCATGCCCAGCTGTTCTTCGGCCCGGAGGATAGCTGCAAACTCGCCCTGGCCATAGCATACGCGCAGTTCATCAACTGCACAAACCGCATTATCCCGGCACAACCGGCAACTGGCGCTGATTCCATAGAAGCAGCCGATTCCTGCGGAGTTTGTCCTTCATGCGTCAAATACCAGAAGCTGGCCCATCCCGACCTCCACTTTATCTTCCCGGTGGCCACCACGAAAAGGGTAACAAAAAAACCGCTCAGTAAACTATTCATCGCCGACTGGAGGCAATTCCTGCTCGAAAGTAATTACCAGGCAGGCCTTCAGGGCTGGTACGAAGCCATCGGAATTGAAAACAAACAGGGGATCATCAATGCCGACGATTGCATGGAGATCATAACCACCCTGAGCTACAAAAGTTACGAATCGGATTACAAGGTGATGATCATCTGGATGGTAGAAAAACTCTATTATTCGGCAGCCCCGAAAATTCTTAAAATACTCGAAGAGCCACCCGATAAAACACTCTTCATCCTGATTGCTGATGAACCTGACCAGATCATCAAGACCATCCTTTCGCGCCTGCTCATGGTGAAGATCCCGAAATCGGATATCCTCCAACACAATGCAGCGGAGGAGGAGACCATTCATTTTACAGTCTTCAGAACCTGGATGCGGAACTGTTATACAGGGAAGGTTGCGGAGCTCATCGCGTTTGCATCAGAGATCGCCAAGACCGGGAGAGAAAAAGAGAAGAGTTTTCTGATCTACGCGTTGAAGATCATCGGGTACTGCGCATCCATGAATTACGGACAGAAGCTTCCTCCCGGCGTTGACGGCGAAGAGCTGAAATTTATCCGCGATTTCTCCCCCTTTATCACCTCCGCGAAACTGGTTGAATTCAACAGCCTGCTCAACGATGCCATTTACCATATCGAAAGAAATGCCCATGGAGCAACCCTGTTCCTCGACCTGTCGTTGAAATTTGTGCGGCAGTTCAAACCGATTTTTGTACCTTTGTAAGGATTTATGGATATGGAGAACACGGAAGATATACAGGCTCAACCCGAAGAGATCAGACCACCCGAAATATATGTGGAAGATCCCTCTATTTTTGAATACTCCCCGGCCAAGCTGCCTTATAACCCGTTTTTAACCAGAGGATGCTGCCATCCGCCCAGATTATTTCAGAAAAACGATCTTGTTTTTCAGCACCGCTGCAGCAAATTCGATTCATTTGACTGGCTGAACGATATTCCGGCAGTGGCTGGCGCAACCAATCTTGACCTTGTTGAAGTCCGTTTCAAAAACAGCAGAAAGGATTATTTCCGCGTTCCGGCCGACATGGAACTGGTGGTCGGCGAGATCGTGGCGGTTGAAGCCTCCCCCGGCCACGACATTGGTATCGTAAGCATGATCGGGGAGATGGTCAGGTTCCTTTTGCGGAAAAAGAATCATGCGGCAGTTCCCGATGATGTTAAAAAAGTTTACCGCAAAGCCAGGCTGGCCGACATTGAGAAATGGATTTCCGCGGTGGAAATGGAGACATCCGTCATGTACCGTTCAAGGGATATCGCCGACAGCCTGGGTTTGCAGATGAAGATCAATGATGTTGAATTCCAGGGCGACAATACAAAAGCCATCTTTTATTATACAGCTGATGACCGCGTTGACTTTCGCGAGCTGATCAAGCTGATGGCCGAGGAATTCAAGGTGAGGATTGAAATGCGCCAGATCGGGGCTCGACAGGAAGCCAGCCGCCTGGGAGGTATCGGATCATGCGGCCGCGAGCTTTGCTGCGCCACCTGGATGAGCGATTTTAAATCGGTTACCACCAACGCGGCACGGGTGCAGCAGCTTTCACTGAATCCGCAGAAACTCGCCGGTCAGTGCGGAAAACTCAAATGCTGCCTCAACTACGAATACGACTCCTACGTTGATGCCACCAGGGGATTGCCTTCGACCGAAGTTCGGCTGAAGACCAAGCACGGGGAAGCCACACACCAGAAAACCGACATCTTCCAGCGGCTCATGTGGTATTCGTATGTAAGCGATCCGGGCAACCTGCTGGCGATCCCTGTCGACAAGGTGATTTCGATCATCGATGATAACAAAAAAGGCATTTTACCGGAAAAACTTGAAGCGTTTACAAAGGTCATCGAGAAAAAATCTGAATTTGAAAGCGGCGCCGGCCAGGATGATCTTACCCGTTTCGATCATTTATAAACCTTCCACCTGTTACAGTTCCATGATGCTGCATTACCCGGAAAAGAAAATCCTTCTGCTATTTGTCCTGTTCACCGGGTTGCTTGTCTCCTGCGATTCAAAGCGAATCTATGACGAAAACATCATTGTTGAAAACGGAAACTGGGATGCCCGCAACAAAATGAAATTCGATGTTACGATACCTGATACCGGGCTGAGGTACAACATCTACCTTAAAGTGCGCAACGCCCCGGAATACGCTTACAGCAATCTCTTCCTTTTCCTCAACACCCTGTTTCCCGATGGCAAGGTCTCCCGCGACACGCTGGAACTCACGCTGGCCGATTACGACGGGCGCTGGCTCGGATCGGGCATTGGCAGTGTGAAATTCAGCAAATTCCTTTTCCGCCAGGGCATCATGTTCAGGCAAAAGGGCCGGTACCAGTTTGAGATGGAACAGGCGATGCGGGTAAGGGACCTCAAAGGTATCAGGGATATCGGGTTACGTATTGAAAAACAATGATAACCGTTCTAATAAAACATTATCCTGAATAACATGGCGAATCATGTTTTAAACAACGCGAATGTTAAAAAATACCTGAAGGGGTTCTGGATTTCCTATGGTATCGGAGTCCTGCTTATCATCCTGTTTTTCATGTGTGTCGGTTTTGGACTTTTCGGCAAGATGCCCACCTTTGAAGAACTCGAAAATCCAAAGAGCAACCTGGCAACCGAGGTGATTTCGTCGGATGGGAAACTGCTTGGGAAATACTACATCGAGAACCGCTCGAACACCCCCTACAAGGAACTGTCGCCAAACGTGATCAATGCATTAATTGCAACAGAAGATGCACGTTTCGAACAACATTCGGGCGTAGATGCATTTGCCATGATGCGCGTGGTATGGGGCGTGGCAACAGGGTCATCAAAGGGAGGCGGGTCCACCCTGACCCAGCAGCTGGCCAAAAACCTCTTCCCCCGGAAACAAACCAGGTCGTTCCTCGAAACGGCCATCATCAAATTCAAGGAATGGGTCACCGCCATCAAACTTGAACGCAACTATTCCAAGGATGAAATCCTTGCCATGTACCTCAATACCGTTGATTTCGGAAGCCAGTCGTATGGAATCAAGTCGGCAGCAAAAACTTATTTCAACAAGGATCCCGGCCAGGTTACCGTGGAGGAAGCCGCGATGCTCATCGGCATTTTAAAGGCGCCCACCTGGTTCAGCCCGGTACGCAACCCGAACCACGCCTTTGACAGGCGCAATACGGTGATGCACCAGATGATGAAGTACGATTACATAACCTCTGCCGAATTCGATTCGCTGAAGGTGATTCCGGTCGACATGACCAATTACAGGTTGCAGGACCATACCACCGGGATCGCAACCTATTTCCGCGAATACCTGCGGATGGTGCTGGCTGAGTGGTGCACGCAACATGCCAAAGAGGACGGAACACAGTATAACCTCTATCGTGACGGACTTAAAGTTTATACGACCATCAACTACAAAATGCAGGAATACGCAGAAAAGGCGATGACGGAATACCTCGGCAAGGAGCTTCAGCCGGCATTTTTCAAGCATTGGAAAGGGGTGCCGAATGCACCCTTCGCCTTTGAAACCGGTTCTGCAAAAAAAGAGACAGACAACCTCCTGCTTTCGGCCATGCGCCGCACCGACCGTTACCTCCACTACAAGACCGGGGGAAGAAGCGATTCCCAGATCCTTCACGATTTCAAGACCCCGGTTAAGATGAAGGTGTTCTCCTACCGTGGAGAAATAGATACGGTGATGACCCCGATGGATTCCATCCGATACTATAAGTTCTTCCTTCAGTCCGGAATTATGTCGATGGACCCGCATACCGGGTATGTGAGAGCCTACGTTGGCGGCATCGATTACCGTTTTTTCCAGTACGATCACGTGAAACTCAGCAAGCGGCAGGTAGGATCCACCTTCAAGCCATTTCTTTACACCCTGGCCATGCAGGAAGGCGAGTCGCCATGTTCACGCTACCCGAACGTGCAGCCGGTCATCGACCTTGGAAACGGCGAAGTGTGGGCTCCTGAGAACACCAGTGAAGAAAGGCGCGGGCAGCAGGTTACGCTCAAGTGGGCCCTTGCCAATTCGAACAACTGGGTTTCCGGTCAGCTGATTAAAAAATATTCCCCTAAAGCCGTTGTTGCCATGGCTCACAAAATGGGGGTTACCAGCGATATCCCCGTCGTTTATTCGATTGCACTGGGTTCATGCGATATCAGCCTGTATGAGATGGTTGGCGCCATGAGTGTTTTCGCCAACAAGGGAGTTTACATTGAACCCATTTTCATCAACCGCATCGAAGACAAGAACGGCAACGTGCTTCAGACCTTCAATGCCAAATCGCAGGAAGCGATCAGCGAAGAAACAGCCTACCTGATGATCCAGCTGATGAAAGGGGTGGTGCAGGAAGGGACCAGCATCCGGCTGCGTTACAAATACGGTTTTGATAATGAAATCGCCGGTAAAACCGGCACGACCCAGAACCAGAGCGACGGTTGGTTTATGGGCATAACACCCGACCTGGTGACCGGCGTGTGGGTGGGATGCGAAGACCGTGCCGCCCATTTCAGGACCATCGCCCTCGGACAGGGCGCCAACATGGCCCTCCCCATCTGGGCCCTTTATATGCAGCATGTATATGCAGATCCAGGCCTTCGGATCACCAAACGCGAATTTGACCATCCCTCCAAACCCCTCGGTGTCGACCTTGATTGCGGCGACGAAGATACCCCATTGCCGGTGAAACCGAAAAAGAAAAAACAAACGATCGATCCTGATGAGTTCTGACCTGTAAACCATGTACTTTCCTTCAAATTTCGAACAAAAGCTGAGCTTTGATGTAATACGTCAACTCCTGTCCGACCATTGCCTTTCATCGCTCGGACGCCAGTGGGTTGACAAAATCGCCTTCTCTTCCGATGCCGCCGAGATCCATACCTGGCTGCGACAAACCGCCGAACTGAAACAGATCCTGCAGTTTGAGGAAAAATTTCCTTCCCAGGATTATTATGACATGATCCCCGAACTGTTGCGGATCCGCATCCCGGGAACCTACCTTGAAACAGACCAGATGTCGGAACTTAAACTTTCCGTTTCGACCATCACCAACCTGCTGATCTTTTTTTCGGAAAAAAAGGAGAAATTCCCCTCCTTATACCAAATGACCGGAGGAGATGCCGGTTCAGCCTCCGGCATGCCGCTCACCGTCTCCATCCCGGTTCTGCAATCGATCACAGACCAGGTTGAACGCATCATCGACGACAAATCGGAAGTGAGGGATTCAGCATCGCCCGAACTAAGCCGCATCAGGAGAGAAAAGAAGATCATGCTGGCCTCGGTGGAAAGGAAAATCGTGCAGAGTTTCAAGCTGGCCCGCCAAAGCGGCTGGACCCCTGATGATGCCGAAGTCACCATTCGCAACGGCAGGCTTGTCATCCCGATGATCAGCACACACAAACGAAAAATACAGGGCTTCGTGCACGACGAATCGGCCACCGGCCATACCGTGTATGTTGAACCTGCCGAAATATTTGAAACAAACAACGAAATACGCGAACTGGAATATGCCGAGCGCCGCGAGATCGTTCGCATACTCATTGTCTTTGCCGCTGTTATACGACCCGAAATCGACCTTCTGGTGCATGCGTATCATTTTCTCGGCCAGATTGACTTCATCCGTGCCAAGGCATGGTTCGCGATCACCATCAATGCCTCCATCCCGATCCACCCTCCGTTGCCTGTGAGCAGCTCAGGAAATTCAGACGGAAAAACAACCTCCGCCTTTTTCTGGAACCAGGCGATTCATCCACTGCTTTACCTTTCGCATAAAAAGCAAAAAAAGAGCATTATCCCCCTGGATATCGCCCTGAATCCCGATCAGCGCATCCTGATCATTTCGGGACCCAACGCCGGCGGAAAATCGGTGTGCCTGAAAACGGTCGGACTGGTCCAGTTCATGTTCCAGTGCGGGCTGCTGCCCCCGATGCGTGAAGATTCAGAGCTATGCATTTTTGACAAAATCTTCATCGACATCGGCGACGAACAATCAATCGACAATGACCTTAGCACCTATTCATCAAAACTGATCAACCTCAAGTTTTTCATCGAAAACATCGACAACAGATCCTTGTTCCTGATCGATGAATTCGGCACCGGTACCGACCCGTCGCTGGGGGGCGCCATTGCGGAAGCCACGCTGGAGGCGCTCAATGCAAAATCGGCCATGGGGGTTGTTACGACCCACTACTCCAACCTGAAGCTGCTGGCAGGCCGTGAACCCGCCATCGTGAACGGGGCTATGCTGTTTGATTTAAAAAAGCTGAAACCCCTCTACCAGCTCAAGACCGGCAAACCCGGCAGTTCATTTGCCCTGGAGATCGCACGCGAAATCGGATTCCCCGAACATGTACTGAAAAATGCCCAGTCAAAGACCGGCAAAAGCCAACTCAATTTCGATCGTGAAATCCAGAACCTGGAGGTTGAAAAACAGGAAATTAATTCAAAATTCAGCGAGATCAAAGTAGCCGATGAATTCCTTGCGGAATTAATTATAAAATATGAAAAATTAACCGCTGATCTTGAATCCAAAAAAAAGGAGATCATTGAAAAAGCCAGGGTTGAAGCGCGCCAGATACTCGATGGTTCAAATAAATTAATTGAAAAAACAATTAAGGATATCCGCGAATCCCAGGCCGAAAAATCGCGCACAAAAGAGATCCGGATTGAATTATCAACCATGAAGGAGGAACTGCTGAAAGCAACCGTTGCGCTGGTCCCGGCCCCTTCTTTGGCTGCGGCTCCGGCGCCATCACCGGTCCCCGCACTGCAGGAAATACCGCAACAAAAAAAACAACCGTCACCAACCACCATTATACATCCCGGTAACCCTTCAAAACATCCATACCAGTCATACATCAACGACCTCCAGTCGAAACTTACAAACTATTCGCTAACCCTCGATCTGCGCGGCAAGCGGGTGGATGAAGCGCAGGCGATGCTGCAACGTTATATCGATGATGCGATCCTCCTTTCAATTTCTGAAGTCCGGATCCTGCATGGAAAAGGAAACGGTGTGCTCAGGCAGATTACCCGCGACTACCTGCGGAGCCAGAAGGAGGTGAAATCGGCGCGTGACGCGGCGCTTGAACAGGGCGGCGCGGGCATTACCGTTGTGAGTTTCCGGTGATACGCCAGGATGCAATCCAGCCGACGCATTTAACCACTAAGGCGACTAAGGACACACAAAGTCGCGGAAGGATGCCGATTTCCGGTAATATATCCTGTATGCTCGAGTTCAATAAGTTGAAAAAAACACAAATCATTAATTATGAAAATAATTAATTAATTTTGCACGATTTTATTAACCTAAACCATTTATTATGAAAGCTATAAAATTCAGTGAATCTGAACTGGAATTTTTGCAGAATCACTACGAACTCGAATTATCAGATGCCGAAAATTACGTCGTTGAAATAAAAAACATCCTCGCAAAATTGGGGGTTGTTGAGAAGGTTGCCAAAAAAGAAAAAACCGAAAAAACAAAAGGCAAAAAACGTGGCCGTCCCCGGAAGGAAAAGAACGTCGCTGCTGAAGTTGCAGCCCCGGCCCCGGTAGCTACGGAGGAAAAGACTGCTCCGGCGAAGAAGGCAAAAAAAGAAAAAGCCGGAAAAAAAACCGCGGAAAAATCGGTTAAACCGACACCTGAGGTAAAACCCGCAGCAAAAGCTCCTGCTAAAAAAAAGGCAAAAAAATCCGTTAAAAAGGCAGCTTCAAAATCCAGGGCCAAAGCTGCAAAACCTGCCCCTGTTGCAGCGCCGGTTGCAGAAGAAACGGAGAAAGCAGAATAATCCGTAAAAAGATATCTTCCATTTTTCAAACGGCTTTGTTATTATCCTAAAAGATTTGTATCTTTGCACCCCAATTTGAAAACAACTATTACACATGGCTAATCACAAAAGTGCACAAAAACGCATTCGCAACACCAAGACCAAACGTACCCAGAACCGTTACCAGGGGCGCACAGTACGCAATGCCGTAAAGAAATTACGTGAAACCGAGGATAATGAATCACTTGTCAGGGATCTCCCAAAAGTAGTTTCCCAGATCGATAAGCTGGCCAAGAAGAACGTCATACACAAAAACAAAGCTTCCAACCTGAAGAGCAAGCTGATGCGCAAGGCCAATGCCGCTGCCGCACCTGTTGCCGGTTAATCAAGGAAACTTCTTCCCATTAAAAAACCCCTGCTGACATATCAACAGGGGTTTTTGTATTTGAAAGCAACTCACCTTTTCACCATTTACCTTCTCCTCCTCCACCTCAACCCTTTCAGTGATGAAAGCCGCTGGATATATGTTTTGAGATGGCGCTCCTTCTTCCGGGGATAAATATCTTCGATGTGAATTAAGATCCCGGTCTCTTCAACTTCTCCGAAACCATGGTTAATGGCCGTACCGAAGGTCCGCATGGTAGGCGAAAGGTTCATATAGGCATTAACAAGCGGTGGCACATGTTCCCCATGCCTTCGTACTTCCTGTACCAGTATTTTGTAATTTTCCTCGTAGGTACGGGCAGAAAAAAGTTCCATGAAATCCACATCAGGCGTTTCGCTCACAATGGGTTCTATGGGCAGCATCAGTGTTTCTGTGTCGGGGAAATACTTACGCAGGAAAAACAACACGGTGTCGCGGGCAACGCGGTTATACTCGGGATACATCGTCATCTTGCCGAAAAAATATTTAACATCCGGGTTTTCGATGATCATAGCCCCAAGTCCGTCCCATAAATTATCGAGCGAATACATGCCTTTGCGGAAGTTGACAAGCGGCTGGTAGTTGGGCTGCACGAACGACCGGCCCAGTTCGATGCTCAGCGGGAGATAGTCGCGCACGAACCGTTCGGAAAATTCGAAAAGTTCGGCGGTAGCACTGTGCACAAACCCGTCATGGCCAAAGGCAATATCACGCCCGTGGATAAACCTGTATCCACCCGAGATTTCCTTTTCAACAGGGTCCCACACGATGAGCTGATGAAAGGGCACCTCCATGGTGTCAAATTCGTCAATATCAACGCTCTTGCCTGTTCCTCCTCCGGCATCCCTGAAGGTAATTTCACGCAGCCGGCCCACCTCGCGCATGAGGTTTGGCGAATCATGCGCAGTAAACACATAGATTTTGTTGTGCCCGTTATTGGTATTCCGCAGAAACGTACTCTCGTTGAGTTCAGCTTCGAGCAGATGTTTGTCGATTCGGTCGATAATCGGTTCCATGGGTAACAGATAACAGACAAAAAAAAAGTCAGAACAGCCTATTCAGATAACGTATCTCACAAAGGTAAATTATTTCCTATTCCGATTTTACCGCGCCGGTCCGATTTTACCGGATTTCTTTTGAAGGCAGGTTGTTTTTAATATTTCCCGCTTATTCCCGAAGTGGCAGAAAATCAAATTTTGTACCTTTGTGTCATGGCTACATCCGAAAATAGCGAAATCCCTGAAAGGCTGATTGACATTGAAGCACTCTTTGCCGATAAAAATCCGCGGCTGCTCAGGTTCATTCCCGGTTTTGTTTTATCCTACCTTAAAAGGATCATACACCAGGAAGAGGTGAACGGCTATATCTGGCGAAACAGAGAGAAAAAAGGGCTTTCCTTTGTTGAAGCGATTCTCCACGAATTCGGCGTCAATGTCATCATCCTTGACAAACGCGCAAACCCTGTTGCCGGTTCGCCCCTGGTCCCACCCTCCGGCAGGTATATAGTCTCCTCCAACCACCCCCTTGGCGGGCTCGACGGCATGGCACTGATGCAGGAGCTTGGCAGGATCAGGGAAGACATTGTTTTCCCGGTGAACGACCTGCTGATGAATGTGCCCGGGCTGCGGCCACTGTTCATCCCGATCAACAAACACGGGCGGAACACCGACAACGCCAAGCTGATCAATGATACGTTCGCATCAGAGAAGATGATCCTCTATTTCCCGGCCGGACTGGTATCGCGAAAACAACACATTCATGGTAAAATCCAGGTCCGTGACCTGGAATGGAAAAACACCTTCATTAAAAAGGCGAAAAAATACCAGCGCGACATCATCCCGATCTACATCGAAGGCCGCAATTCCGACTGGTTCTACAACCTGGCACGCTGGCGCAAACGGTTCGGCATCAAGGCCAACATTGAGATGCTCTACCTGGTGGATGAAATGGCCCGGCAATTCAATAAAACCATCACCCTGATGGTCGGAGATATCATTCCCTATACAACCTTCGACAAATCGAAAACTGAGACCCAGTGGGCTGCGTGGGTTCAGGAGAGAGTTTACCAGCTTGGAGAGATCAAACCATTGCCTGGTACGAAACCGGGTCAAGACTGATCAGGCAGTTCATTAATGCCTTGTTCATGGTCGCGTCATGCGAAAGAAACGTCTCCCCCAACATTTCGCGGAATCTGAGCAGTTCCCTTCGCAACCTCGTGTTTTTCAAATCTTCAACCGTAAGATCCGTAAGTTCAAAAGCACGTTCCCAGGCATGAACTGCATACTCAGGTTCGCCGTTTTCAAGGGCATGCTGAGCCCTGCTGAGTTCGTTGGCAATCATCAGCAGTTGCCTGGACCCAGGGTAGGCGTTCCACTTTTCAGGGGTTAGGTTTTTATGATAGATCAATTGATACAAAATAGTCTGATTAAGGTTAAATCAATCCGCCATCTCCAGCCTAAACAAGAAGTTTGTCGGTAATTTCCCGAATTAATTCGCAGATAGCTTCATCTTGCACGACCATACCACGATTTCCCTGGGAAGGTTTTATATTGATAAAGGATGTGAATTCCAACCGATCCTGTTTCGCTTTCAATGGATAAATATTGGCTCCCCACAAATCCTGTTGCAGAGATCCATTTTCAAGTAATAATTCTTCAAGATCCGAATGCATGTCGGCATCAATAGCCAGAATCTGATGATGAACATCAACGACGATTTTCATCATCTCAACAAAATCAATTTCCCTGTGCTCCCAAATATGAAGTAATGAGACAGTCTTTGAAATAATTTGCATATATTTGGAATAAATAGCAAAGATAGTGAAAATAGAAAAGATCGAATTTACCTGCAGCAGTCCCTCCATGAAATTCTGCCCGAAGGAAGACATCCCCGAATTCGCCTTCATCGGGCGTTCCAACGTGGGGAAATCTTCCCTGATAAACATGCTTGCAGCCCATAAGGGATTGGCAAAAGTTTCAGGAACCCCGGGTAAGACCCGCCTGCTGAACCATTTCAGGGTGGTGTCGGCCATTGCCAGGGAGTCTGGTTCACGCATCGCCGATCCCGGAACCACTGCATGGTTTCTTGTCGACCTGCCCGGGTACGGTTTTGCAAAGCTGTCAAAAACCGCGCGCGAAAAATTCGAAGGCCTGATTCAGCTTTATCTGCAAAACCGCGAAAACCTCGCCCTTACCTTTTTGCTGATCGACTCACGTCTCGAGCCTCAAAAGATAGATCTTGAATTCATGAACTGGCTGGGCGACAACGAAGTTGCATTCGTCATTCTTTTTACCAAAACCGACAAACTCTCAAAAACCCAGCTTTCAGCCAATATCGCCTCCTACCAGAAAGCATTGTCGGTAACCTGGGCTGAACTGCCACTGATCATACCTACTTCAGCCGAAACAAAATCGGGACGTGAAGAAGTGCTGGATACAATCGGTAATGTTCTGAAAGAGATTAGTGCGGAAGATTAATCTGCACATCCCATGCCTTCAGCATGGTTGAGGATGGGAACAAAACAAACGTCTATTTTAATTCAATCAGTATGTGTCGTTTAGGCACAACCTCACCCTGCTTTACAAATACCTTCTTAACGGTGCCATTCCGGGTGGCGAGCAGATGGTTATCCATTTTCATCGCCTGGAGCACAAGCAGTGTATCGCCCTTTTTAACTTTATGTCCCTCTTTCACCAATACCTTGAGAATCGTTCCGGGGATGAAAGCAACGATTTTTCTTGAATCCGGAGGCGTGTACTGGGTTCGGGCGGCAAATTTCTTTGTAAGCGAGGTCCTGTAGGTAATTTCCTCGTACTTAAAATCGATGATTTCTATATTCTCGTCCATAATAATTTCAATATCAAACAACTTTCTCAACCCTGCCCGCAAATCTCACCATTTCACCATTTCACCATTTTACCATTTTACCATTTAGAATGGAGGCACTCCATGTTTTTTCTTCGGTGTGATCTCCCTTTTCCCTTGCGCCAGCACGAGTGAATGGGTAAGGTAATTACGGGTTTCGTTGGGTTCGATCACGGCGTCGACATAACCATAAGCTGCGGCTACGTATGGATTGGCGAATTTCTGCCGGTACTCTTCAATGAGCCGTTTGCGGGTCTCTTCCGGGTTGTCGCTTTTGTTGATTTCAGAGCGGAAGATGATGTTTGCAGCACCTTCAGGTCCCATAACCGCAATTTCTGCGGTGGGCCAGGCAAAAACAAAATCGGCACGCAGGTGGTTCGAGCACATGGCAATATAGCCCCCGCCGTATGCTTTGCGAAGAATGACCGTAAGTTTGGGAACGCTTGCTTCGCTATAGGCATATAAGATCTTCGCGCCATGGCGGATAACCCCGGCATGCTCCTGGTCAACCCCGGGAAGGTATCCCGGCAAATCAACCAAGGTGACCAACGGAACATTGAAGGCATCGCAATACCGGATGAAACGGGCAGCTTTGTCGCTCGAGTCGCAATCGAGCACGCCGGCCAGCACCATCGGCTGGTTAGCCACAAAACCAACAGTCTGACCATCGAGACGGCCAAAGCCGACCACAATGTTTGCAGCCCAGAGTTCATGCACCTCAAAGAAATCGCTGTCATCGGCAATGGCCCGGATAACGTCCCTTACATCGTAGGGGGTCATCGGGTTTGTAGGGAAAATGCTGTCAAGCTTGTACTGACGCGACTTGGGCGCTTTCTTTGGAAATACTTCAGCCTTCTTTTCGTTATTCCATGGGATATAACTTACAAGCCGTTTGATCTGGTCGAAACATTCATTTTCACTTTCGGCAAAGAAATGGGCATTACCGGTAATTTCGGCATGAACCCTTGCACCGCCAAGGTCTTCCATCGAAATCTCCTCACCCAGCACCGTTTTTATTACTTCGGGTCCGGTGATGAACATTTTGGAAATTTTATCCACCACAAATACAAAATCGGTAAGGGCAGGACTGTAGACTGCGCCACCGGCACACGGGCCAAGGATGACCGAAATCTGGGGGATTACGCCTGATGCCTGGGTATTGCGGTAAAATATTTCACCATAACCGGCCAGTGAATTTACGCCCTCCTGGATTCGCGCACCGCCTGAGTCATTGATCCCGATCAGGGGCACCTTCATCTTCATGGCGTGATCCATGATTTTTGTAATCTTTTTGGCGTGCATCAGCCCAAGGGAGCCTCCTGCCACGGTGAAATCCTGGGCGAAAATACATACCGGCCAGGCATTAATTGAGCCGGTACCGGTGATGACACCGTCGCCCGGCAGATATTTTTTATCCATGTCGAAATCCTGTCCGGCATGCTTGACAAAGAGGTCATATTCATGAAAAGAGTTGGGATCGAGCAGGGCTATTATTCGCTCCCGGGCAGTCATTTTACCAGAAGCTTTTTGTTTTTCAAGGGCCTGTTCGCCGCCCCCTTTAAAGGCTTCCTGCATGCGCCTCTTTAATTCTGTGGTTGTTGCTCTCAAACTCATCTTCGGTAGATTTTTTTACAAAGAGTGCAAAGATACGGCTTATCAAATTAATTAACAAAAATGCAGGCGGGATAAATGTGATGGGATTGCAACTGGCTGAGGGGGTGGGGAATAAAATGGGTGGGCGGGTGGACGGGTGAACGGGAGGACAGGTGGGCGGGTGGACAGGTGGCCGGGTGGACAAGTGGACAATTGGACAAGTGGACAGGTGGACAGGTGGACAAGTGGACAAGTGGGCGGGTTAACTGGGCATAGGTAGTATTTTGCATATATATTTTGCCGGAGAATATTAGTGAATAAAATAACAGTTTGCCATGTTGTTGTTATTCTGGCATTTTCCGAATTTTTAACTCAATATCAATGTGTTATGTTTTACGCATAACAATAAATTTATGTAAATTTTTGTGCATATCATGCCATGAAAATAAAAATATGAGTATCTTTGCTACTCAATTTTCAAACACCGGATTCATTCGGGCTTTTTGTGTTAATATATTGATTTTTATACCATTACCGGAGCTACATTTTTATGGCAGAGGTTCTACCAGTCGATAGCGGTTTAACAGTTCAACTTCAGACTATTCAATGGTATGCGGTTTACACGCACTCCAGAACCGAAAAGAGGCTGATGGAACTATTGACAGCGAAGGGAATTGAAGCCTACGTCCCCTTAAGAAAGGTGGTGCATCAATGGAGTGACCGGAAAAAAATTGTTGAAGAACCCCTCATCCGTTCATATTGTTTTGTCAAGGTTGACTACCGGGAGTATTATAATGTACTGAACACCCCCGGCGCTGTCAGATATATATGGTTTTCCGGAAAACCTGCCACCATTCCCGACCGGCAGATCGAAACCCTGAAGGTAATCGGCAGCACCAATCTCGATATGGACTGTTTGCCCGACACGTTCCGGCACGGGATGCATGTAAGGGTCACATCGGGACCGCTCATGGGGGTGGAAGGAGAGTTGGTCAATATCGCGAATAAAAAAAAGGTCATCATCCGGTTTGATCAGCTCAACCAGGTGATTTCAATTTCAATATCGCCCGACATGCTTGAGATTGTTAAATAGCAGTCGTGTCAGATATAGAAAGATAAAACTGGCACAAGATCATCTTTGCCGGGCATTGAGCTGAGTTTTGAGGGTTGCATTTTTATGTTGAAATGAAGCATGGTTCCTGTGACCGAAGGGGCGAAGCTGTATCATTGCGCAACTTAATTCGTAATTCGTAATTCGTAATTTTTAATTGTCATCCCCTTGCTCGAAACATTAATCACCAATAAAACCCGCGTTAAACTGCTGATCCGGTTCTTTCTGAACCCGGAAGCCAAATCATACCTGCGAGGGTTGGAGGAAGAATTCGGCGAGTCGACCAATGCGATCAGAATTGAGTTAAACCGTTTCGAAGCCGCCGGATTGCTGGTAAGCTGGGAAGATAAAAACAAGAAGATGTTCTCAGCAAACAACAAGCACCCGTTGTTCACGGATATCAGGAATATCCTCAGAAAACACACGGGTATTGACACGGTGATCACCAAGGTGATCAACAACCTGGGCAACGTTGAATCGGCTTACATGAATGGGATGTTGGCCAAAGGGCTTGATAATTCGGCACTGGAACTGGTCGTTTTCGGTGACCCCATCGATGAGAAATACCTGCTGACGCTGACTCAGAAAGCAACTGCACTTATTAACCGGGAAATAAACTGCACCACGTTTCCCCGCGAAGATGAAAAAGCATTTTTGAAAAACAACCGGGATGCCCTGCTGGTTTGGAAAAGCGGGTCTCAAAAGAACAATCAATGACAAAACAAAAAACAGCCCTGATCACCGGCATTACGGGTCAGGACGGAGCCTACCTGGCAGAATTCCTGTTGAAAAAAGGGTACATTGTGCATGGTCTGAAGCGCAGGTCTTCTCTTTTTAATACCGAGCGGATTGACCACCTTTACCAGGACCCGCATACGAAAAACCAGAACCTGTTCCTCCATTACGGCGATCTCACCGATTCGCTCAATATTACAAGGATAATCCAGGAAACACAACCCGACGAAATTTACAACCTGGCAGCCATGAGCCATGTCATGGTCAGTTTTGACATCCCCGAATATACCGCCAATGCCGATGGCACCGGCACGCTGCGGGTTCTTGAAGCGATCAGGCTTCTCGGGCTGAACCAAAAAACCAGGATCTACCAGGCTTCCACCTCTGAATTGTTCGGCAAGGTACAGGAAATCCCTCAAACGGAGCGGACACCGTTCTACCCGAGAAGTCCGTATGGGGTGGCAAAACTTTACGCCTACTGGATAACGGTAAATTACCGGGAAGCCTACAATTTATTCGCCTGCAACGGCATCCTCTTCAACCATGAATCACCCATCCGTGGCGAAACATTCGTTACCCGGAAGATTACCCGGGCTGTAGCCCGCATTGCCCTGGGCCTCCAGGACAAGCTCTACATGGGTAATTTATCGTCGCAGCGCGACTGGGGGCATGCGAAGGACTATATTAAAGCCATGTGGCTCATTCTGCAACACGACACCCCCGACGATTATGTTATTGCCACCGGGATTACCACTACGGTGAGGGAGTTTATCAGCAAAGCCTTCCTTGAACTCGGACTGGCAGTCACCTTCACAGGCGAAGGCGTAGATGAAAAAGGAATGGTTACGGGTTGTAACAATCCGGAATTCAACTTTTTAACCGGCAAAGATGTGGTTGCAGTTGATCCCAGGTATTTCAGGCCTACTGAAGTAGATCTGCTGGTGGGCGATGCCACCAAAGCAAGGACCGTACTTAACTGGACGCCGCAGTATGACCTCGACGCCCTGATCAAAGAGATGGTCAGATCAGATTTCAGGCTGATGCAGAAAGAGAAATTCCTGCAGGAAAACGGATTCAACACCCTTAATTATTTCGAATAGTGGACAAGAGCGCAAAAATTTATGTTGCCGGACATACCGGCATGGTTGGATCGGCAATAACCCGCACGCTGCGCCGGGAAGGGTATACAAACATCATCGGAAAAACACTGTTGGAACTCGACCTCACCAGCCAGCAGGAGGTCGCAGACTTCTTTGAAACTGAGAAACCTGAATATGTTGTCCTTGCGGCCGCCAAAGTCGGAGGCATCATGGCCAACAATACCTACCGTGCACAGTTCATTTATGAAAACCTGATGATCGAAGCCAACATCATCCATCAGTCATATCTGCATGGCGTAAAAAAACTGCTTTTTCTCGGAAGTTCGTGCATTTACCCTAAAAACGCACCGCAGCCGCTGAAGGAGGAATCCCTGCTGACCGGCGAACTGGAGCAGACCAACGAACCTTACGCCATCGCAAAGATCGCAGGCATCAAGTTGTGCGAAAGCTATTTCAGGCAATATGGCTGCAACTTCATCTCAGTGATGCCAACCAATCTTTACGGTCCCAACGACAACTACAACCTGGAAACCTCCCATGTTCTCCCGGCCATCATCCGCAAGATGCACCTGGCCAGGTGCCTTGAAACCTCCGCCTGGGATGAAATCCGCAAAGACCTAAACAACCGCCCGATAAACGGCATCACCGGCAGTTCCACCGATGAAGAAATTCTGCAACTGCTGAACAAATACGGCATCTCCCTGGAACCCGCAGATCAAACCGAAAACTCATCCACGTCCCACGTCCCTCGTCCCTCGTCCTTCGTTACGCTGACCCTCTGGGGCACCGGGCAGGTTTACCGAGAATTCATGCACGTCGACGATATGGCTTCCGCCTGCATAAAGGTCATGGAAGAACTGGACGTGGCCGAACTTGCAGCACGGATCGCTCCCAATATCACCTTTCTCAACATCGGCACGGGCGAGGACCAGACGATCGAGGCCATCGCCGGAAAAGTCAAGACGGTTGTGGGTTTTACCGGAGAGATCCACTGGGACAACACCAAACCTGACGGTACGCTAAAAAAACTGATGGATGTAAGCCAGCTCCGCGCATTGGGCGTTACAGAATTCTTATCCATCGAAGATGGCATCAGATCAGTCTACCAACAATACAATCAGACAGTATCCAACACTTAAGCTAACACCCACCATCATGAACAATTTGAAAACCCTTGGCAACCAGGAAATAAAGCTTTGCATTATCGGTCTTGGTTATGTAGGTCTGCCACTTGCAGCAGAATTTGCAAAACATTTTCCTGTAACCGGTTTTGATATAAAAAAAGACAGGATCGCAGAACTGGAAAGCGGCCATGATTCAACCCTCGAAGTTGAAGATGACACGCTCAAACTCGTTCTCAGGTCCAGTGACAGCCGCAAGTCAGCCATGAATGAAAACGGGCTTGTGCTGACCTCTTCGCTGGAGGAGATCAGGGATTGCAACATTTTTATCGTGACCGTGCCAACACCGGTAAACAAGTACAACCATCCTGATCTCACCCCGCTCATCAAGGCCAGCGAATCAATTGGCAGGGTGATAAAACAGAATGATATCATCATTTATGAATCGACCGTATACCCGGGATGCACGGAAGAAGACTGCATTCCTGTTATTGAAAAAATTTCCGGCAAAAAGATGAATGACTTCTTTTTCGGCGGTTATTCGCCTGAGCGGATCAATCCCGGCGACAAAGAGCATACCGTTACTACCATCCGGAAAGTCACCTCCGGATCAACCCCCGAGGTGGCGGAAGTTGTAGACAGGCTCTACCGGACCATCATCACCGCAGGCACCCATATGGCGCCCTCGATCAAGATCGCAGAAATGGCCAAGGTTATCGAGAATTCGCAGCGCGACATCAACATTGCCTTCGTGAACGAGATCGCCCGGATATGCTATTACATGGGGATCGACACCACCCACGTGCTGGAAGCCGCCGGATCGAAATGGAACTTCCTGAAGTTCAAACCAGGCCTGGTTGGAGGCCACTGTATCGGCGTTGACCCCTATTACCTCTCGCAGAAAGCCCAGGAGATGGGATACAACCCCGAGATCATCCTGGCCGGCAGAAGAATGAATGACGGCATGGCAGCCTGGGTGGCGGCGTGCATCGTGAAACTCATGATCGAAAAATCGCTCCCGGTTAAAAATTCAAAAGTCCTGGTCCTGGGGATCACCTTCAAGGAGAATTGTCCCGACATCAGGAATTCCAAGGTGGTCGACCTGGTAAAGGAACTTAAAGAATTTGGCTGTGATATTGATATTTTGGATCCATGGGCCGACTCCCATGAGGTGAAGGAGGAATACGGCATTGACCTTCTTGCTGAAAAAGACCTTAAATTGATCACCTCGGCTTACGACACCGTCATCCTTGCGGTAGCCCACAAGGAGTTTACATCTGAAGCAGTTGCTGCAATCAGCGGGGAGGCAGTCCTTTTCGATATGAAATCGCACCTTGACGCTTCGATTATCGACGCAAGACTTTAGTTCAATCCAAAATTTCCTTATAAATGGCTATCTATCTGATCACCGGGGGCGCCGGCTTTATTGGTTCAAACATTGCACGTGAGTTGTTGAAAAGGGGGGAAGAGGTCCGTGTCCTTGATAATTTCTCGACCGGCAGACGTGAAAATTTAATCGGATTTTCCGATTATCAGCACTTTCAACTTATTGAAGGTGACCTGCGGGATACGGAAACTGTAAAAAAAGCTGTGAAGGGGGTTGAATTTGTACTCCACCAGGGAGCGCTTCCTTCAGTACCCAGGTCGATCCAGGACCCGGTCACCACCAATGATGTCAACGTCAATGGCACCCTGAACATATTGGAAGCCTCCAGGGAATATGGTGTGAAACGGGTTGTCTTTGCGTCTTCATCCTCGGTTTACGGGAACAATGAAACGATGCCGAAAGTTGAAACCATGCCCGTTGCCCCGTTATCGCCCTACGCGTTAACAAAGTATGCCGGTGAAAGATATTGTCAGATTTATTACACCATCTATGGCCTGGAGACGGTCTGCCTGAGGTATTTCAATGTTTTCGGGCCGAACCAGGATCCCGGCTCGCAATACAGCGCCGTGATACCGAAGTTTATCAGTCTTATGAAAAACGGGAGGCAGCCTGCCATTTACGGCGACGGAACGCAAAGCCGCGACTTCACCTATATATCCAACAATATTGAAGCCAACATCCTGGCATGTCACCGGGAAAATGTGGCAGGTGAAGTTTTTAATATAGCCTGCGGAAAAAGGTACACGCTCAATGACCTGGTCGGGCTGTTAAATGAACTCGGACAAACCAGCCTGGAACCGATATACCTTGAAACCAGGTCCGGAGATGTAAAACATTCCCTGGCGGATATCGCCAAAGCAACATCCATGTTGGGTTTTAAAGTCATTACCGGATTCCGGGAAGGGCTGGAACTGATGGTGTAATCCTGAAGAACACCGTGCAACAAGGTGTATTACGTGACCAGTCCGGTCAATTTAAAAAAAAACGAATGGCAAACCTGATCCATCTTAATAGTTTCTCCGACAATCGCGGGCATCTGACGGTTATTGAGAAGCAAATCCCTTTCGACATAAAGCGTGTCTTTTACATTTACGGCGTTGACGACTCCGTACGCGGAAAGCATCGGCACAGGAAAACCATCCAGGCTGCGATCTGTATCTCGGGAAGTTGCAGGATATGGAACAACAACGGACACCAAACCAAGGACTTCCTGCTGGATTCTCCTGAAAACTGCCTTATCATAGAGCCTGACGACTGGCACTACATGTATGAATTTTCAAAAGATGCCATTTTGCTGGTACTTGCTTCAGAATATTTTTCACCCGGCGATTATATTTATGAACCTTACGCATGATTGATTTCGAAAACTTACAGAAAACAAATAAATCATTTTTTCCCGAGTATTTGTCCAGCTTCAGGGAAACCATGGAAAGTGGATGGTACATCCTGGGAAATAATGTCAGCACATTTGAGAAGGCGTTTGCTGAAAAAGTCGGGGTAAAACACTGCATAGGGGTTGCATCAGGACTTGATGCGCTGACCATTTCCCTTGTGGCCCTTGGGTTGCCCGCAAACAGCGAAGTTCTTGTTCCTTCAAACACCTATATTGCCACCATCCTGGCCATCCTTCACGCCAAACTGGTTCCCGTGCTGGTTGAACCTGAAAAAGAAACCTATAACATTGATCCCGGTAAAATTGAACCGGCTATTACCAGCCGGACTTCGGCTATTTTACCGGTTCACCTTTATGGCAAGTCATGCAGGATGGACAAGATCATGCAGATCGCAGTGAAACACGGGCTGAAAGTCGTTGAAGATTGCGCCCAATCGCACGGCGCCACCCTGGATGGCAGGCAAACCGGTTCGTTCGGTGATTTTGGGGCGTTCAGTTTTTACCCGACGAAAAATCTGGGTGCGCTGGGCGATGCCGGGGCTATCACCACCAATGATCCCGAACTGGCTGAAAAGGTGATTTCCCTTCGGAATTACGGCTCAAAAATCAAATATTACAATGATGTAGTCGGGTTTAACTCGCGGCTGGATGAAATGCAGGCCGGCTTCCTGAGCATCAAACTCAGGTCGCTGGAACGCATCAATGATCACAAACGCAGCCTTGCAGCACTATACACGCAGGGTCTCGACGACCGGTATATCAAACCGGTTTCGGAAGCGAATTTTTTTGACGTTTACCATATCTACAATGTACGGCATGACGACCGTGACAACCTTCGCGAATATCTTCTCGGGAATGGGATTAAGACCGAAGTTCACTACCCGCTCTCGCCGCACAGGCAAAAAGCCATGAAAGGCATATTTGAAGGTGAATACCCTATATCCGATGAAATCCATCGCACAACCCTCAGTTTACCCATCGCTTTCTCCACAACGCATGACGAAGTAAAATTTGTGATCGAAGTCATGAACTCATACTTAACAAGCAGATAATGGTTTACCTTGCCGCCTTATTAGCCTTTATGGGTTTCCTGGTGACCTTTTACGACAGGTCGACGGGATTCAAAAGATATGTTATTTTTTGCCTCTGCCTGGGGCTCCCTGTAGTGTCGGTGTTTATGTCATTGTCGCACATTGGCGGTGTAACATTAACCCCCCTCAGAATATTTCTTATCCCGGGAATGATGCTGCTCTTCCCTCTGTTTTCAAGCGCCTCAAAAAGAGTACGGTTTTCACGACTGACCGTTTCTGTGATCATTTTTTCCCTGTACCTGGTCACAATTGAATTTGCAAACGGGCATGTCTATCCTTCCCAGATTTTTGATTTTATACTGATCATCTTGTATTCCCTTCTGATAGACAATACTAGATTTAACCAGGAAGACGTGAAATACATGACCATTGCGTTAACGGTCCTCGTGCTCGTTTCGTTTGCAGCCTCGATCATACAGGCGATGGTTGATCCCGCTTTTCTGTTCAACGACCGGATTTATGACGAAGCGGCAAATGTGGGGCTTATCAAGGCATTTGGCGACATCTACCGAAACCCGTCGGTTTATACGGGGCTGATGGGCGGCGACGGAGACTTCATTATGGGAGTGCTGTTTGCCTGGTTCCTTTTTGAGTTTGCCAAAAGCAAAAAAAAGTACTTTCTTCTTTTTGCGGCCCTGATCGGGGCCTGTTCGATCCTCACCTTCAACCGTTCTGCATGGATCTTCCTGGTTGTAGGGCTTATCCTTTTTTCCGTTTTCAATGTTAAGCGGGTGTACATGTTCATCATCATTCTCGTGGTGACCGTACTCTACGCGTTTAATGGCGCTCTTATCAGTTCCCTTTTTGAAACCAACTTCGTACAGGAACGTGTATTGGCCTCCTCCTACGAAGAGCGGATTACAACGCATGAGATATTCTTCAAATATTTATGGCACGAGAACATCTTGCTTGGGTCAGGGATTTACGATCCTTCGGATGGATTCAGAGCCCATGGGAGATGGGGAGGATCGCTTGACGGGTTTATTACCATATACAGGGTGGGCGGATTATTAGGACTCTTTTTGTTCCTGAATATTTTCTACAAATGGATTTCCCTTGCCATTGGCCAGATTAAAAGAAATAAAAATATTGTTGTGCTTTCATTTTTAATTAGTTACATAAGTTACAACTTCACCCTTTCGAACCCGGAATTTCAATCATTCCTGGTTTTCTTCATCCTGCTGGCCATCACAAAAATGAATGAAGATGTCAGGGTTGAATACACCCTGCCCGTGAAAGCGATGAAAAAGTCAAAACAGGTAACGCCCAATAACAGCTAATGACCATATCGCAGATAATTTCCTATTTTCTGAAGGGACACGAACGTTCGGTAAAAATCAAAAAGAATATTGTCGGGAATATCCTGATCAAGGTATCAAGCACGGTTCTCAGCCTGGTTCTGATCCCGTTGACCATAACCTACGTGAACCCGACCCGTTACGGAATCTGGCTAACCCTCAGTTCAGTCATCTCCTGGATCAGCTTATTTGATATCGGGCTGGGAGGCGGGCTGCGGAACAGGCTCACCCAGGCATTGTCGGAAGGAAACACGAAACTGGCGAAGATCTATGTCAGCACAACATATGGGGTTATAGCCGGGATCATCCTGCTACTCATGCTCGTATTCTCTTTCCTGCTGCCGTTTCTCAACTGGTGCGATATCCTCAATGCGCCAAAGGATATGCAGCATGAACTTTCGATGGTCGCTGCCATTGTATTCTATATTATGTCCCTGCAGTTTGTTTTCAAGTTGATTACGACCGTGTTATCTGCCTACCAGCAAACTTCCCAGGCATCAATGCTCAACTTCCTGGGAAGCCTTACCGGTTTCGTGGCCATCTTCATCCTCACCAGGACCACGCATGGATCGCTCACCTACCTGGCGCTCGCACTGAGCCTGCCTCCCCTGCTCGTTTTTGTGATTGCCAACTTCTGGCTTTTTGGCGTGAAGTTTAAGGAGATCAGTCCTTCATTTTCAAGTTTCAACTTAAAACACCTTCCAAACCTGGCCAACCTCGGCCTTCAGTTTTTCTTTATCCAGATAGCAGGGATCGTGATTTTCTCAACAACGAATATCATTATTTCTCATTTTTATGGGCCGCAGGAGGTAACGCCGTATAACATTGCGAACCGCCTTTTCAATGCCTGTTCGATGATCTTTTTCATTATTTTAACCCCCTTTCCGCCAGCATTCACTGATGCATTTTTCCGCCACGAAATAGACTGGATTAAAAAATCGATTCTCTACCTGGTGAAATTCTGGATCTTTGTTGCCTCTGTTACGCTGCTGGTTTTTATTGCATCCCCGCTCATCTATCATTTCTGGATCGGGAACCGGGTTCATATTTCTCTCTCTCTATCACTGGTGGTTGCGGTTTATGCACTGTTACTCTCCTGGAATGGTATCTTTACTTCGTTTATCAACGGGGTTGGGAAAATCAGACTGCAACTTTACGCGGGATTCGTCGAAGCAGCCAGTTTTTTCCCGCTGGCCTATTTCTTCTCCCAAATATGCCACCTTGGCATTCAGGGCATTGTAATTGCTAGCATCGTGCCGCTATTATCCGGCGCAATCTGGTCCTATATCCAATATACTAAAATATTAAACAATACGGCAAGGGGTATCTGGAATAAATAACCAAAATAGTTGCTAACAGATCAACCACACTTTGCGTCTCCAAATAATTGAGCCGAATATCTTACAGAAACACCAGAATATCTACGAAGGCATACCGGCTGGGAAACCGACTGGAACATGCACCTGGTTTTTTTTTTATAAACAATGAAATCTAACAAAACATAAAATGGGAACAGTAGTAAATTGTCCGTTCTGTAATTCCCAGCGAATTACACTTGTTGAATTCATCCCGGTTTCCTCATTTAAGCAGCTTTTGAAGGACAAGAACATTCAGAGCCTGAACGAAACTATTAACGGGATTACCGAAATAAAATACAATTCATGTGATGAATGCGGTTTACGGTTCTTCTTCCCGCTGATAACCGGTGACAGTTCATACTACGAATCAATATCATCAGATGCAAATTATTATGCCTGGTCACTATCCAGGGCGGATTTTAAGGAAGCATCCAAACATATTGCCGGCAACATGGCAGTTCTTGACATCGGCTGCGGCTGCGGCGAATTTCAAAAATTCCAGAACGCCACCAACTATACCGGTATAGAATTTAACAACCAGGCGGTAAAACAGGCACAGGAAAGGGGCTACAACGTTTTCAACGAAGACATAGCAGAGCATGCGAAGGGAAATTCTGAAAAATATGACGTTATTGTCTGTTTCCAGGTAATTGAACACCTTTCAAGCCCGAAATCGTTCCTGATTGAAACCATAAAATGTCTCAAGGACGACGGACTGCTGATCATTTCAACCCCAAACAACAACTCATATTTAACCTACCTCGTAAATGCTTCATCGAATCTTCCTCCCCACCATGTTTTGCACTGGGATGAAATGTCATTAAGAAACATCACCAGGGCATTGCCCCTGGAGGTGGTCAGTGTTGCAAAAGAGATACTGACTGACGAGAACAAGGACGACTATACGAGGTCCCTCCTTACAGCCTTCTTCCAGACTATCTTTAAACTCCGGCCCAGGCTGGTTGATTTTTCAGTTTCCTTCAAAATATTCAACAAACTTGCCAAAATGCTTGTTCCGGCTTTCAATAAGGTTGTTGCGGGAAAGGATTTACTGCCTGCAGGGCATACGATAACCATGGTCTACAGAAAAAAAAGCCAACCTGTTCGCTAACCCGTTAAAAACTGTTAAACGTGAATTTCTGCATCATTACCGGCATAAACTACCTCGCGAAAGCAATCACGATGTATGAATCGCTTATCGCGACCGGCGTGTCGTTCGACATTTATTACGTCTGCTTCGACAAGCAAACCTACCGGTCGCTGAAGCAGTTAAACTATCCCCATATCATCCCGATAGCGCTTGCCGAGGTAGAGGACCCGGAACTCAAAAAGGCCAAAAAGACCAGGAGCCGGAGCGAATACTTCTTTACCTTAACCCCTTCCATCGTACTCTATACCATTGAACATTACAAGCTCGACCAGCTGATCTATATCGATGCCGACCTCTATTTCTTTGATTCTCCGAAGTTGTTGCTCGATGAAATGACCGATGACTATTCAGTGCTCATCACCAAGCATTTCCCCCCGTTGTTCCACACCCCGAAGGAGGGTATTTACTGTGTTCAGTTTGTCCCGTTTAAAAATGACGAAAAGGGCATGACCGTGCTGAGATGGTGGAGAGACCGCTGCCTGGAATGGTGTTTTGTACGTGCCGAGGACGGGAAATGGGCCGACCAGGGTTACCTGAACAAATGGCCGGAGCTGTTCAGCGGCGTGAAAGTGCTTTCGCATTACGGCGCTGTAGGCCCATGGGCGATAGAAGGTCCGTACATCTACATGGAGATCTTTGAAGAGAACAACGCCCCCATGGGTAAGGATGTAGCCACCGGCAATATATTCCCTATCGTGTTTTTCCACTTCCAGGGACTCAAGGTGTTGCACGACAGTTCTGTCAGCAATTATTCCGCCCCGATTAACCCTTCAGCTGCAGCCGCCGTTTACGAACCCTACACAAAACACTTGTTCAGGGTTAACGAAAAAATCATTGCAGTTTGTCCGGACATCGATCCGCTGGGCAAATTACCTAAGAAAAAGACCTTAAAGAGTTTATGGTATATCTTTCAATCGCAGAAAACCTTTAAAAAAATCGTGAAGACGATCTTCAAAAAACTTTCTGACAACCTGGGATTTCAACATCGTAAAACAAAAGTATAAACAACATTATCCATAATTTATGTGCGGAATTGTCGGGTATTTTTCAGCTGCGCCGGTTGACTACCAGGATAAATTAATCCGGTCGCTCAATGATTTGCGGCACCGGGGGCCGGATGACGAAGGCGTGTGGTTTTCGGAGGACCGGAGGGTCGGGCTCGGGCACCGCAGGCTGTCCATTATTGACTTGTCAAAAGGAGCATCGCAGCCGTTCGTTTCGGATGAATACAAAATCAGTCTCGTGTTCAACGGGGAGATCTACAATTACGCGGAAATCAAATCGGAGCTGATGGCCATCAGCGATTACACCTGGCACACAAACTCCGACACCGAGGTTATTTTACTGGGATACCTGCATTGGGGCAGGGAGTTTGTCCACAAACTCAGGGGGATGTTCGCCATCGCCATCTGGGACCTGCGGATCGGAAAGCTGCTCATCTTCAGGGACCGGATAGGGATCAAACCCATTTATTATTCCATGAACGGTTCGCTGTTCACCTTTGCCAGTGAAGTCAAACCTGTTTTGAATTTCCTGCCAAACCGTAAAATTGACAACCATGGCGTGGTTGATTATTTGATGAACCGGGCCAGCATCGGCCCCCACACCCTGATAAAAGATGTTTATAAACTTGAACCCGGGCATTCACTGGAAGTTTCTCTCGAAAATAACACGTTAACCTTAAGAGAAGATACCTACTATAACATATTCGACCAGCATTCGGGACGGGAAAGCAACCTCACATATGAGGATGCAAAACAAAGCATCAAACAGACCCTGGTAGATTCCATACGGTACCGTTATGTGGCGGATGTGCCTGTTTGTGTCATGCTGAGCGGCGGCGTTGACAGTTCCCTGATCGCGGCAATCAGTGTAAAGGAACTCGGACTTAAACCGGTTTGCTTTAATGTCGGGTTGAAAAATGACGACCGCGACGAAACCCCCTTTGCAAAAACTGCTGCCAAAGCGCTTGACGTTGATCTGCACACCCTGTATATCGACTCGAACGACATTTCCCGCTTCCATGAATGGATGTTCTATAACGACGATCTGAACTCAGATCCCTCCGCCTTTGCCATGTTCCTGATCTCGGAAAAGATCCACAACATGAATTTCAAGGTGGTACTTACAGGGGAAGGCGCCGACGAGATCTTTGGCGGGTATGACTCTTATGAAACCTATAAAAACAAGTTCGCTGCCAATTCAGTAAAAAAAGGGAACCCGTTATTGTCGAAACTGTTTCAGACCATTTTTTCAACCTTTCCCTATGGTTACTTTGAGAAACAGGTGACAAACAAGTACGGCCCCGACATTTCGTATTACAGCCAGGCGGCCATCAACTCAGCCTTATCGGCGAACTGCATGTTGACCGACCAGGGTCTGACCCGGTTTTTCAACGAGGCGCACGAAAAGAAATTCGGCCTGCCTGCCAATTCCCGGGAAGCCCTGGATTACGGCATGTTCGTGGATCTGAACAACCGCATCCCGAACGACCTGCTTATCCGCACCGACCGGTCGACCATGGCGTTCGGGCTGGAGGCACGGGTTCCGTTCCTCGATCACCACCTGGTTAACGAATCGCTGAAACTGCCGCTGGAATATCTGTTTGGTCCCAACCTGAACCAGCGCAAAACAATCATCCGGGATATCGCGAAGCAATATTTCCCGGCAGCGTTTATCGACCGGCAGAAAACAGGCTTTACCATGCCGGTGAACAACTGGCTGAGATCAGATATCTTCAAAGCGGAAATCAACGGTTTTCTCCAGGCACGCAGCATGGCAGCAATAAACTACAAATTCATGGCGAAACTCTGGAAAATGTTCCTCGACGGTTATGAAGGACAATACGTGAGGATATTCAACTGGTATTTGATGGAATCCTATTTTAAAAAATGGTCCCTCGAAAACTGATGTATTCTTGCTGAAAAATCCCGGATTTGCCCTGTATAATTCAACTCAGCCGAGATCAAGATAAAATTTAAAGAACGCCTTTTATGAATCCATACCTCCGGCTGCTTGCCAGGCCTTTCCAATACTATTTTCCATATTCATTCAAGCATTCAAAGGAGTTTTACCAGTGGCTTGATTTTGTAAACACCTCCCAGTGGGACACCCCGGAGGCGATCGCAGCATACCAGTGGACCCAGGTAAAGAAAATGCTGGATCACTGCTACGCCAATGTTCCGTATTACAGTGCACTTTTCAAACGGTTGAACGCGCATCCCGACGATTTCAGGTCGCTGGCCGATTATGAGCAATTCCCGCTGCTGACGCGTCAGCACGTAAGGGAACATTACCAGGATATGATCGCGACAAATATCGATCCCGCCGTTATCAACACCTATAATACAGGAGGATCAACGGGCATCCCCCTGAAAATTTTCGGAATCAAATCCGACAATACCATCGAACAGGCTTTTATCGCCAACCAGTGGGCAAGGGTAAATTTCAAACCCAAGGACCGCGTTATCCTGCTCCGCGGGGATGTCGTCCCCGACGGGAAACTATGGCAATACCGTCCGTCTTCAAATTCATGGATCTTTTCTTCCTACCACCTGTCGCCCGTTTTCATTGCCGACATGGTGAAGAAGATCAATAAAATCAAGCCAAAATATCTGCATGTTTACCCGTCCTCCTTGTGGGTGTTTGCCAATTTGATGAAGGAACAGGACCTGCACTTCAATTTCAAGCTTACGGCAGTACTCTGCGGTTCTGAAAAACTGTTCGATTTCCAGAGGGATTTTGTTGAATCCTACTATGGAACGAAGTGTTATTCATGGCTGGGACTGGGAGAACAAACAATCCTGGCGGGCGAGTGCGAACACTCCAAAAACCTGCACGCCTTTCCTCAGTACAGTTATAACGAACTGATCGACCAGGATGAGCGCATTATACGGAAACCGCATATATCCGGCGAAATAGTGGGAACCACACTACATAAGTATGTATTCCCATTGATGCGCTATAAGAGTGGCGACCTTGCCAGTTATGCAGAAGGTCCGTGCAAATGCGGAAGAAATTTCCCGCTGCTGGAGGATGTACAGGGACGCATTCAAAATATGATCGTGGGAAGCGACAACCGTTTATTTCCTTTAACAGCCGTCTTTTTTGGGCAACACCTGGAGGCATTCAACAAAGTGCATAAAATTCAGCTGGAACAATCCAAAGCCGGCATTGTCTCCATTAAAATCGTCAAAGGCAACAATTTCGACCAGCAGGATGAAGCTAAATTTAAAATGCAGCTTCTCACGAGCACCGATCATAAAATTGATTTTTCAATCCATTATTGCGACGATATCGAAAGAACAAACCAGGGTAAACATAAATTTTTAATTCAGCACCTGGATGTTGAATCCTTTAAATTCAACCAGGAAGATTAAGCATCATCCAATCTCAACAACACTACACCGAAACTCAACCCGTTAATGCCTTCTGTTAAACGCCTGTTACGCATGTTCCAAACCCGTGCCCCGCACGAGGTGATCAGCGAGATTGTGCGCCTGTTCTCTTACAGGATTGATCACCTGGCATACAGGATGGGCACCGGCCGCATCATTAAACAGTCGCGGGAAAAAACCGGTACCCACGAGGTTGCCACGGAAAAGGTTTTCCGGAACATTTTTCCGGATGTCGGCCATTTTAAATGTTTTAAAGCCGTGACTTCCGAAAAGCAACAACAGGAGATCCTGGCGGAAGCAGAGATACGGATGCAGCATTGCTTTGACATTCTCGGTTCAGGTCCTGTAACCCTCGACCCCATCGACTGGCAGTTGGATTTCAAATCGGGATACCGCTGGGCCGGCAACAGGTTCTTTCCTGATTACAACCAGGAAAACGTGCCTGGCGCAGCCGATGTCAAGGTCCCAAGGGAGCTGTCGCGGTGCCATCACCTGGTCAGGCTCGGGGAGGCTTATCTCCTCACCTCCGACGAACGATTTGCCGCTGAAATTGTTGCCGCCATCAGGCACTGGATATCAGAAAACCGGCTGATGCACAGCATCAACTGGGGCTGCACCATGGATGTGGCCATCAGGGCCGTGAACTGGATTTGGGCACTGGGGATGATCAGGGGGTCGGAAAGCCTTAAAGGTACTGTCCTCCGCGAGATCACCGCCAGCCTTTACGAACATGGTTGGTTTATCTTCAGGCATCCTGAAAACGGGGAGGTCAACCGGCACAACCATTACCTTGCCGACCTGAGCGGACAGATCCAGCTTGGGTTGCTTTTCAGGAACCTGCCGGAACCCCGGCAGTGGCTTGATGATGGTATCAGGAACTTGTATGCCGAGATACGCCGACAGATACTCCCTTCAGGGGTGTCCTACGAAAGGTCGACCAATTACAACCGGCTCGTGCTCGAACTGATCCTCATCCCGGTACTGCTGATAAAAGAGCAGGGATTTGAAGTCCCGATGGACATCTGGTACCGGCTCGAAACCATGTTCGGGTTTATCTTGTCGTCGGTGAAGCCCGACGGGAAAACCCCGGTCATCGGCGACCAGGACGATGGCAGGCTGCTGCCTTTCGGGACGGAGGGAAATACAGACTTCAGGTACCTCCTGTCGCTTGGCGGCGTCCTGTTCAACCGGGGTGATCTCAAAGCCGCCGGGAATGGGTTTAACCCTTACTGTTTCTTTCTCGGCGGCACCTCCGCCAGGGAATCATATGACCAGTTGGTTCCCTCTGAAGAAATACCGGTATCAAAAGCGTTCCCGGATGCGGGATTTTATATCCTCCGGAACGGAGGCGACTATCTTTTCTTCAACACCAGCGGGAAGGGGCTTTACCCGGAGATCCCCTCGGGGACCCACACGCACAGCGACCTGCTCTCGTTCGAACTATACACCAACGGGAGAACCTGGCTCACCGATGCCGGGAGTTACCTGTACACGGCCGATCCTGCACAACGGATGCTCTTCAGAAGCACAGGGATGCACAACGCTGTAACCGTTGACGGCCTTTCCCAGAACATCCTGAAGGAAAAGGAGTACTGGAACTTTGAACGCAATGCCATCCCGATACTGGTCAGTTGGAACCCCGGCGGTGACGTTGAGTCTGTGGCAGCCAGCCATACCGGTTACCAGCGCCTGCCCGACCCGGTCACCCATCAAAGGACCATTGAATTCAACAAAAAGGATCGTCGCTGGAAGGTGACGGATGAATTGAAATGCGCAGTAGCTCACCGTTTTGAGTGGAACTTCCATTTCTCCCCCGGGATCGACATCGCCTGTGGAGAAAATTATATCTCCGCTACCGATGATGAGAAGAGACAATTAATCATTACCTTTCAAAGTCCGGAAAATTTTTCCCTGGTCAAAAAAAACTCCTTCATCTCCAGCCATTACGGAACGAAAGAACCTTCCGTCATGCTTTCAGTTATCATGGAGCAGGCGATTGCTCCAACTATGCTATTTGAAATAAATTAATTTTATTATGAAACAGATTTTCAGGACCAGGATGGGTATCACGCTTCAGGATGTACCATTACCCACGCCCGGTGATAAGGAAGTCCTGGTAGCCGTCGCCGCGAGTGTGATCAGCACCGGTACCGAAACCATGGGCATGCGGAAAGATGGTAAAGGATTTCTTGAGAAACTGCAGGAAAGGAAAGTTCAGCTTGACAAGGTCAGGAAGCGGATTGAAGAACAGGGATTGTCGGCAACGCTTGCAACAATAAAAAGGAAGCTTCTTCCTTCCGAGCAGGCGCTGGTTTACAACCCGGTGGGATATTCAAACGCGGGCACGGTCATTGCAAAAGGCAGGCTGGTGAGCACTTTCAGCATCGGCGACCGGGTTGCCTGCGCCGGAAGCGGCATTGCAAACCATGCGCAGTATGCTTCGGTTCCCGTGAACCTGGTCGTTAAACTGCCCGAAGGAGTAGATTACCCGGAGGCTGCCTTCGCCACCATCGGGAGCATCGCCATGCAGGGGCTTCGGAGAACCGAATGCAAACCGGGCGAAACCGTGGTCATCATCGGCCTGGGGCTGCTCGGGCTCCTGGGGGTTCAGATTGCAAAAGCCTGGGGACTTGTTGTCGTTGGTATCGACCTCAATGCGGAACGGCTGGAACTAGCCAGGACTTTCGGTGCCGACCTGTGCATCGCTGCGGGCGATCCGTCGGCCGAACAAACCATCCGGAACTTCACCCAGGGTCATGGCGCCGATTCAGTGGTGATCTATGCCGCCACCTCCAGTTCCGAACCTGCCAACCAGGCCATGAGGTTCTGCCGGAGAAAAGGAAGGGTTGTGGTGGTCGGGGCAATTGGCATGGACCTGCAACGCGAAGACATGTATGTAAAGGAACTCGACTTTGTCATGTCCACCTCCTATGGCCCGGGCAGGTACGACGACAGTTATGAAGTCAAGGGCAATGATTACCCGGTGGGGTATGTCCGTTGGACTGAAAACCGGAACATGCAGGAATTTGTAAGGATGCTCGGGGCAAAAACGATTGATGTACAGCCCCTGATCAGCAATAGTTTTCCAATTGACGAAGCTTCAAAAGCATACGAAATTCTTCTGGAAAACCCGGGAAGAAATATTGCAAGCCTGTTCCTATATGATGTGGAGGAACCCATGCCGGCATCCACCCGGACAGTTTTACGCTCCCCTGTCGCTCAAGGTGACAAAATCAGGGTCGGAATCATCGGTGCAGGAGGGTTCATTCAGAACACGCACATGCCAAACCTGGTGAAACTCTCATCACTTTACGAAATTGCCGCCATTGCCAACCGCACGCCGGGAGAGTCGCTTACTGCGGGCAACAAATGGAATGCAGGTTACATCACCACCGATTACCGGGAGATCCTCAGCGACCCAAACATCCAGATGGTGATCATCGGTACCAGGCACAACCTGCATGCCGGGCAGGTTGTTGAATCCATCAGGGCAGGGAAACACCTGCTGGTGGAAAAACCCCTGGCGATGAGCCAGGAAGAACTTGACAGCGTTCGTGAAATGCATGAGCAACACCCCGAAGTATGCGCCACCGTTGGTTTTAACAGGCGGTATGCTCCTTTTACCAGGAAGGTAACGGAGATTGTTTCAAAAACGGGTGGTCCGGTAGTGATCAACTACAGGATCAATGCGGGCCATATTCCTTCAACTTCCTGGGTGCAGGATCTTGAAGAAGGGGGTGGCCGGATCCATGGGGAACTCTGCCATTTTATTGACCTGGTCGGATATATTACCGGTGGAAAACCCATTTCGTGCGAGGCGGCCGGCATCCCGATGGTCAACGACAGCCTCAGGTCGGAGGACAACGTTTCTGTAATTCTCAAATACGACAATGGTTCGATAGGGACGGTTACCTATACCTCGCTCGGGGGCAAATCGATGGAGAAGGAACGCATCGAAATATTCTGCGGTGGATGTTCCATGGTGATCAGCGATTTCACGGAGTTGCAGATATTCACCACAGGCGTCGAGACTGTCAAGCTGAAGTCGGTTGAAAAGGGTCATCTTGAAGAGATGGAAGAGTTTGCCAAACTGATTCACGGAGAGAAATCGCTGATCATGCCTTTTGAACATGACATTTTATCCACCCAGGCCACCATTGATATTTTCGGAAGTATTACCCATTAATGAAGTTTCGGATGAAAAACAAAACCAGGAGAACAAGGTTCATCTATTTATCTCCCCTGAATTATGGGAATGTATTCATTACCCAGGTGATAAACTGGCTTCACGCCTTTTCGGAAGCCGGGATCAACTTTGAAATATTCAGGGTGAGCAATGTCAAAAAGATCCTGAAAAAGGAAGAATGGTCCGATATCGCGAAGATAAAAGCCCATTACCATGGCAAGGCCTATAAGCTATTCCTTTTTACCAACAGGATCAGCTTTGGGGTTCTTTTAAATTTTCTGGCACTGGCTTCAATTCTGTTGGGCGACCTCATCCGGGGGAATAATGTGATCATCCAGATCCGGACGTCAGGTTATTGGGCTCCATTGCATTTACTGAAAAAATTATCAAAACGCATCTCCATCATATACGATTCCAGAGCAGCAGAAGCTGAAGAGATCAAATACGGTTTCAAGGGAAAAATCCCTGAAAAGCAGTACAACAGAATGATCAATTTTGCCTTGTATTGTGAAAAGCGGATGGTGGAAATCTCCGACAAGGTTTTTTGTGTTTCCAACGTAATGATTGAGTATCATCTCTCCCTGAACCCGGCGCTGGACCGCCGCAAATTCTTCCTCTATCCCTGTTGTGCGGATGCTGACCAATTCAGCTTTTCAACGGAAACGCGCGACACGATGAGGACTAAATTGGGAATCGCCGGTAAAACAGTGCTGGTTTATTCCGGAGGAATCGAGATGTCGTGGCATATCCCCGACAAGGTTTTTGAACTGTTTGCAAGTCTTGAAAAAAGACATGAAAACTCTTTTTTCATTGTTCTTACCCCTCACCAGGTGCTGGCAGAAAGATACAGGAATCAATATGGAATTTCAAAAGACAATTGTCTCATCACCTCGGTAAAGAACAGCGAAGTGGTAAATTACCTGTGTGCTGCTGATGCGGCTGTTTTGCTAAGGGAAGACGTTCTTATGAACAATGTGGCCTCCCCCACCAAATTTGCCGAATATGTCATGAGCGGACTGCCGGTCATCATCTCCGAGCATGTGGGTGATTTCTCTGAATTTGTCAGGACAAACGACATCGGGCTGGTATTATCGAAGCAGATGCTTGAAGGCTCCTTTACTGAAGCATTTGACTATGTTTCAACCAAACTGCCGGAACTAAGTTCAAGAAGATACAGCATAGCGCAACAGGGCAAAGAACTTTTTTCGAAGTCCTCAAAATTACCGGCGGTTATTGCCCAGTATAAAGCATTGCAAAGCATGTCACCGGATGATATTTCATCCAAATAAAAAAGCATATGTGTGGAATTTGCGGAGAATTGCATTTTAACAGGGACCACAGGGTCACAAGCGAAGATATAAGGAAAATGACCGACAGTATGGCCCATCGCGGACCCGACGACGACGGGGTCTATCTGGACGGGCCTGTCGGCCTCGGATTCAGAAGACTGAGCATCATCGATGTTTCGGGCGGGCACCAGCCGCTTTGCAATGAGCGCGGCAATATCTGGATTGTTTTCAATGGGGAGATTTATAATTATCTCTCCCTTCACGATGAACTTGTTAAAAAAGGTCATCTCTTTAAAACAAAAAGCGATACCGAGGTCATCGTACACCTTTATGAAGAATATGGTGAATCGTGCGTGACAAAACTGAGGGGTATGTTCGCCTTTTCGATATGGGATGCTGAGAAACAACAGCTTTTTTGCGCCCGCGACCGTTTTGGGATCAAACCGTTCTTTTATTTCGCCGATAAGCGGCGGTTCTTATGGGGCTCTGAAATCAAGACGATCCTGGCGACAGAAGGATTCAATAAACAAATCAACCTTACGGCCCTCGATGAGTACCTGACTTACGGATATACATCTGCCGACCGTTGCATCTTTGAAGGGATCAGCAAACTTCCCCCGGCGCATACCATCACGATCAATGCCTCCCGGCCTGACGACATCCGTATCAAGCCCTACTGGTCAATTCACTTTGATCCGGATTACAGCATATCTGAGAAGGATTGGATCGAACAGATGCAAAGCCTGCTGGCCGAATCTGTTAAAATGCGCCTGATGAGCGAAGTTCCGCTTGGGGCCTTCCTGAGCGGAGGCATCGATTCAAGCAGCGTGGTTGCCCTTATGGCCAGGAATTCTGAACAACAGATCAAAACCTTCTCAATCGGGTTCAAGGACGATCCGAACAATGAACTGGATTATGCCCGGCTTGTTTCAAAAATGTACAACACCGAACACTATGAACGGATCCTCGAACCCAGTTCCGTATCGGTTCTCCCTGAGCTTGTAAGCGCGTATGACGAACCATTTGCCGATTCATCTTCCATCCCCACCTTTTTTCTTTCAAAATTCGCCCGGGAACATGTCACAGTAGCCCTTTCAGGCGACGGAGGGGATGAGCTGTTTGCCGGGTATGACCACTATAAACGCTTTTTAAACATAAACAAATACAACCGGGGGATATCTGGCATAAACAGCCTGTTTTTCAAAATGTTGCTTAACTTCACCAAAGATGACATCCGCGGAAAGAAAATTTTATACCTGCTGAGCCAGTCGAGAGAAACTGCCTATGCCTATTCCGGGATTTGGCATTCGTACGAACGAAAGAAACTACTGAACCCGGGCATCTGGAAAAAGGCTACCCTGGGAGGCCCGGAAGAATACCGGAAATCGATCCTCCGGGAAAGCCTGAAGGAATCCGACTTCCTTTCGGCCATCCAAAGATTGGACCTTCTGACATACCTGCCTGATGATATCCTGCGAAAAGTCGACCGGGCCAGTATGAAAAATTCGCTGGAAGTGCGGGTGCCGCTCCTTGACCACAAACTGGCCGAGCTGACCTTCAGAATCCCGTCCGGTCTGAAAATGCACGAAAACCAGACCAAATATATCTTCCGGAACGCGGTGAGGGATATCCTTCCCCCGGAAGTGCTCAGCCATAAAAAACAGGGCTTTGTGATCCCGATCACCTCCTGGTTCAGGAAAGACCTGACCGAATATATACAGGATATCCTGAACAAGCGGAATTCGGTATTTTCAACCTATTTTAATCCGGATTACATCGAGGAGATCAAGCAGATTCATCTTTCCGGAGGCCGCGATTTCAACTCGAAGATATGGTCCCTGATCTTTTTTGACGCCTGGCATAAACACCATTTTCCATCCTAAATTAACACCCATCATTTCATGAACAGATTCCTGATCATTACAACCATAAACAGCCCAAACCGGATCCTGGAAGAAATCGTACAGGGAGCCACCGGCCATGGCGTAGAAACCATCATCATAGGTGACAAAAAGACCCCTCCCGGCTTCAACCTGCCAGGATCGGTATACGTTTCACCGGAAGAACAGCAGCTGCAATTCCCCGAATTTTCGGAGACACTGCCCTGGAACAGCTATGCCCGCAAAAATATCGGGTACCTGTTTGCGATCAGTCACGATGCAGCACTCATCCAGGAAACGGATGACGACAACATCCCTCTTGAAAAATTCTGGGAGGTTCCGGGGATTCCGGTGAAAACCGTGGTTTCAGAAAAAGGAGGTTGGTATAATGTTTACCGCTATTTCACTGAAAACAATACCGTGATCTGGCCGCGTGGATTTCCCATCCAACAGATCCAGACCGAATTCCCCGTAACTTTCAGCAATGCAGGGGGATTAAAGCCGCTGGTTTTCCAGGGACTGGCCGATGTAAACCCTGATGTGGACGCGATTTACCGGATGACAGGCATTCTTCCCTTTAATTTTTCAGAAAGGGAAGCCGTCATGCTCAGCCCCGGGATTTGGTGTCCGTTTAACTCGCAAAATACGGTGTTCCTCCCCGAAGCCTATCCCCTGTTATACCTGCCCAGCACCTGCTCCTTCAGGATGACCGACATCTACCGGTCGCTCATTGCTCAGCGCTGCCTCTGGGCCTCCGGATCAGCCGTCACATTTCATTCGCCCACCGTGTACCAGGAACGAAACGAACATGACCTCCTGCGCGATTTCGAGGACGAGATCGCAGGGTACCTCAATATTGACAAGGCACGTGCCGCCCTCGACAACTGCGAACTCAGGAAGGATGACATGCTGTATAACCTGGAAATCTGCTACCAGGCGATGTTCCGGTTAAACCTGATCAAAGAGCATGAGTTTCCCATCCTGAATAAATGGATCCAGTTTTTTAAAAACCGCAGATAACCTGACGATTCATGAAATTTTCAATCTACACCCCCGTTTTCAACGGGGCAAAATCCATTCATCGCGTTCAGAAAAGCGTGTTAAGCCAGACTTTCCGCGACTTTGAGTGGATTATCATCAACGATGCGTCAACCGACAACTCCTCGGAAATCATCCGGGACCTGATCGGTTCATGCGATTTTCCCGTCAATTTTATTGACCTCCAGAAAAATATCGGGTTCAACAGGTCAATGAACCTGGCCATTGAAAAGGCAACCGGCGAGTTTTTCATGATCGCGCACGCCGATGATGAATTTGTTCCCGAAACGCTGCAGGTGCTGGTTGATGCCTGGAATACACTTCCTGTTGAGGTGCAAAAAGGGTTGCAGGGAGTCAAATGCAACTGCAACGATCAGCACGGCAACCTGGTGGGAGATCTTTTCCCGAAAAACTATTGGATCGCCGACATCTTCGACCTGGTGTACAAAAGCAAGATCAAAGGAGAAAAATGGGGTTTTATCAGGACGGAGATCCGGCGGGAATTCCTTTTTCCGGAAGAGGAAAAATTCGTTCCTGAAACGGTGATCTGGCATCGGATGTACTACAAATACAAAGCGCTGTTCATCAACAAATCGCTCAGGATCTACTACATTGACGACAATGTGAACAGCCTGTCGCAAACCACCCGCGCCAAGTCGAAATTCTCCAAAGGTAAACGCATGCTCCCCCTCGACTATATCAACCTCTACTTCCCAAGGGTTGGATACAACCCCAGAATCATGATCGTAAATTTCCTCAGTTACTGGCAATACACCTTCCTTTCAGGAATCGGGATTGGCCAGGGGCTGAAGGATATCACCAATCCCGTCATGAAAGTGCTTGCACTCGTGTTCCTCCTTCCCGGTTTTGTGATGAGCAAACGCGATTAACCCCTTAACCTGAACCAATTCAGACAATGGATACCCCTCCCCTTTCCGTGTTGTACATCATCTCCGGGCTTAAGTCAGGAGGGAGGGAAAGGCAGCTGGTTGAGATCCTTAAAAACATCGACGCCACAAAATTCAGGACCGGGGTCATTTCATTCGGACAGGATGACGCCTATAACCCCATCGTAAAGCAACATGCATCATGGTTCATCCAGCTTTCAAAAAGACCAACGCGGCTTGAACCATTTTTCACCGTTCCGGGGGCATTGGCGGCATTCAAACCCGACATCATCCACACATGGGACACCCTTTCGGGCATCTATGCGTGGATCCCTTCCAGGGTGACGGGAAAGATCATTATCGACGGGTCAATCCGCGATGCCGGCGTTGACAAGGGGATCAACTATAAGGCCAAACGCCTTCTGCTGAATCACGCCGACGCCGTTGTAGCCAATTCGAAGGCGGGGCTCGAAGCCTACCGGGTAAAGGGAAATGTGGTGTACAACGCCATCAACCCGAAACGCTTTGCCGCCCGTAGCCCCCATGAAGGCCTGAACATGGTCATGACAGCCAATTTTTCACCCTACAAGGATTACCAGACATTTCTTGAAGCGGCTGTAGAACTGGTTGGAGACAACACCATATCGAAAGTTTTCCTTCTTGGCGACGGCCCTGCCAGGAGCTTCTACATGAACTGGGTCTCCGAAAATTTCCCCGGCCTGAGCGACCGGTTCATTTTCCCGGGTTCCGTGAAAAACGTGGAAGAGTACCTGGCGCAGTGCGATATCGGCGTGCTCTGCTCAACTCCTGAATTCAGCGAAGGACTTTCAAATTCGGTGCTTGAATACATGTCGGCCGGGCTGATCCCCGTTGCAACAGCAACCGGCGGCACCTGCGAAATCGTTGAACACGGGGTAAACGGCTTTCTGGTCAAACCCAGGAATGCCTCGGAAATAGTTCATTTTACTAGACTTATAGCAGGTAACCAGGAATTGCAGCAACAACTGCTGGCACAAAACGTCAAGATCATGCAGGAAAACTTCAGCATGGAGAAAAATATCGGCATCCTTGAGCAATTGTACCTTTCACTTTACCATAAATCGACCCGCTGACCCATCATCCTTTTCGAATGGCTGACCCGTTGAATATATATATCATTGAAAATGAAGACCCGGAGCGCAACTCTTCAGGAGGCGTGATGACCTACATCATCAACCTGGGCAAATACCTGAACAGCGAAGGGATCAGGCCATTCTTTTTTATTGCCGGGAAAGATCATGGAAGTAAAACCGGGAACCAGGCATTTGATTACCAGCCTGTCGCGGTTGCTAACAGCAGGATTTCGAACGTGGTTTACCTGCTTCGCCTTTTCATCCGGGTATTCAGCGTGCCAAACCGCCCTGATACAATCATTCACAGCCAGCGTTCCGATTTCCTGCTGCCGTTTATCCTTTTCCGGCGCAAAGCAAGGTTCGTGTGTACGATGCACGGCTTGCGCGATTATGGCTTTTCCTTCAAGAAAGGGAAGTTCCTCGGGAAAATTTATTCAACCATTACCCGGTTTTGCCTGAAGCGGGCCCATCAGCTGATCTTCGTTGACAGGAATTCCTGCGGGGTGTATGAGAAACTCTATCCATGGATCGCGGATAAAAAGACCATCATCCCCATCGGCGTCGACATCACTGTTTTCAAACCGGAAGACAAACAATCCCTGAGGAAAAAATACGGATTTTCCGATACCGATAAAATAGTATTGTTTGTTGGCCGACTTGAAAAGGAGAAGAACGTCGATTTCCTGATCAGGGCCTGCCATGTTGCTTCACATGAAATATCCGGGCTCAGGCTGGTGGTCGCCGGAAGCGGGAGCTGCCTCCCGGCACTGCGCCAGTTGCAGAACGAACTTAAGTTCGATCGGGTCACCTTCCTTGGCGAAGTGGAGAACAAACTGGTTCCCGGGGTTATCAACCTGGCGGATGTGCTTTGCCTGTGCTCCGAATATGAAGGCAGCCCGACCGTTATCAAGGAAGCACTGGCCTGTGGCGTCCCGGTTATCTGCAACGACGTGGGCGACGCCGCCGAGGTTTTGCACGGAATCCCCGGATGCGTCATCGCCGAAAAGGAAATTGATCCTTATGCCAGGGGAATTGCCACGATATTAAAGACAACCCCCATGAAAGAACTCTGTAAGTTTGCAACACCTTACAGCTACAATATCGTGTATACCAGGGTCCTCGAAGTTTATTACAAGGCACTGAACATTAAAAAAAGTTAAATGAGCTGGCTGGCAAACCGGAAAAAATCGTTACGTCCTGCTGCAAGGCAACTGAAATTCATGTTTAACCGCGACCCAGCAATCGTGCCGGAGAAGAACTGGAGATCGTTTATTAAGGAGCCCTACGAAGCCGTCGTGATCTTTTCGGCCGACTTCGAACTGGCCTGGGCCTGGAGGTATACCAAAAGCAGCCCGGATCCCTTAAAAAAGACCCTTGACAAGGCACGGACCGAGCGGGAAAACATGCCGCTGATCCTGGACCTCTGCGACCGGTATAAAATTCCGGTAACCTGGCTTACGGTTGGGCACCTGTTTCTTGACTCATGCACGCCTGAAGGTATGGTGCATCATGCCAGCATGCCGCGCCCGGGCCAGTTTGAAAACGACTGGTGGCGGTTCGGCGGCAAAGACTGGTATGAATATGACCCGGGTTCGGATTACAAGGCCAATCCGCTCTGGTACGCCCCCGACCTTGTGAAAAACATCCTGGGGTCGCCCGTTGAACATGAGGTCGGGTGCCACACGTTCTCCCACATCGACTGCCGCGAAGAGGTCTGCACCACCGAACTCTTTGACGCCGAACTGAGGGCTTCACTCGAAGCAGCCTCCCGGCATGGCATCGCATCGATGGAATCGTTCGTACACCCCGGCCATACCATCGGCCATCTGGATGACCTGTACAGGCATGGCTATACAAACTTCAGAACCGATTACCGGAATACCCTGGGGTTCCCGGTGCACCACCCTTCAGGGTTATGGGAGTTTTCGACCTCGCTTGAATTTGAATATGTTCAGGGCTGGTCGGAGAAGATGCAGCTGGAAAGGTTTCTCAGAACATTCCGCAGGGCATTGAAGAACCATTCCATGGCCTACACCTGGTTTCATCCGAGCATGAATCCCTACATGGTGCAGAAGGTCATGCCAAAAGTATTCGAATGGCTGGATGAACACCGCAACCGGATATGGATCGTTACACAGGGCGAATATATCCAGTGGCTCAACAGCAATTCCAAAAAACCTGTACAGAGCCAGGGGCATCAAACCAAAGAATCATAATCCGTATGGCAACAGACACGAAAAATCCGGCTTTGGTGCTGGGAATGTTTGAAACAGGGCTTGGGGTTGTCCGCAGCCTGGGACAGGCAGGGGTTAAGGTTTACGGTTTCGATTGCAAAAAAGATATTGGTTTTTATTCTGGCTATGTAACAGCGACGGTTTGTCCGCATCCGATACACCAGGAAACGGAATTCATTGCCAGCCTGGTTGCCTTCGCCGGTAAATTCCCGGTCAAACCGGTTCTTTTTATCACATCGGACATTTTTTTGCAGGCCGTTTCGCGCAACCGGCAGGCCCTCCAACCTCACTTTTTGTTCAACCTCCCCAGCGAAGAACTTATAACCACGATCGGTGATAAATATCTCCAGTTCAAACTGGCTGAACAGGTTGGCATCGTGGTGCCTGCCACCTTTATCCTCGATTCACGGGAGCAAAGTGAAAAAGCGAAGGCCGGACTGCCATACCCGGTATTTATCAAGGCAGTGGATGTGAATGAATGGCGCAAAATTGTAGGAGGTTCGGTCAAAGGCTTCGTGGCGAAAGATCAGGATTCCTTTACCCGGTTGATCATGCCTCTCATGGATAAAGGCCTTAAAATCATCGTCCAGGAGATCATCAGGGGGCCCGACACCAACCATTTTAAATACTGCGCCTACTATGTTCCCGGCGAAGGCGCCCTGTGCGAATTCACGTTGCAGAAAATAAGGCAGAACCCCATCAGGTTCGGGGTGGGCGCAGTTGTGGAAAGCATAAAAGACGACGCCCTGATGGCGGTTGGCCGAAAACTCTTTGAATTGATCGGTTACCAGGGTGTGGGATCTGCCGAGTTCAAACTGGACGAGCGGGACGGGCAGCTTAAACTGATCGAAATTAACCCGAGATACTGGCAGCAGAATTACCTGTCGACAGCGTGCGGCGTGAATTTTCCACTGGTTGATTACCTGAGCCTTACCCTGCAGCACCCGGCAAAGATCACCACCTGGAAAACCGGCGTAAAATGGGTGAACCGGTATATGGACTTCGACTCCTTCCTCCAGTACCGGCGTGAAAAGGAGATTACATTCCGCCAGTGGCGAAAAAGTTTGCGCGGACCAAAAGTTTATTCCGACTTTACCTGGGATGACATGATGCCGGGAGGCTACGAAACCGGGTTCGGACTAAAATTTATTAAGTTGCCGTATTACCTCTTCAAAAAACTATTCAAGTAAAGAAACATGGGAAACCCGGCTTTGAACGTGCTTATTACCGGCGGCGCAGGCGTCCTTGGCAGGAAAATCGCCGAAGACCTTCTTGCAAAGGGGCATGGGGTATTTGTTCTCGACAAGGCAATGGCAAAAACCACCGGTCAGGCGGCAGAATTTATCCGGTGTGACCTGGGCAACCAGGATGATCTGTCAGCATGCTTTAACGAACTGATAACAAGGGCCGGCCGGGTTGATGTCCTGATCAATTGCGCTTCGGTCAGGCAATTTAAGATGTTGGCTGATTTTACACCAACCGAGATCCGGCAAAATATCCAGGTTGATTTTATCGCCCCGGTCATCCTGGCCAACCTGTGCCTGCCCCGGATGGAAAAAAACAATTTCGGCCGCATCATCAATATCTCGTCCATCTCTGCCTATAGCGGATTCAGCACGGGGAGCCTCTACTGCAGCAGCAAGAATGCGCTGATCACCCTGGGTGAAAGCCTGGGCAAAGAATTAAAAAAAACTAACGGATCCGTTACGATCAACACCATTTGCCCGGGGTCGTTCAGTAAAACAGACGGAACCACCCTGCAAAGCTTCCCCCGGATCACCGGTTCAATTGTTGACACTGTTGACCGGATCATCCATTCCGGCATGAATGGACGGGTAATTAATATTTTCTCTTTCCAGAATAAACTCATGGAAAGCCTTCGGTTTCTCCTGAAGGCTTTCCAGATGATAATTTCCTGATATGTTTGACCTGTTTCTCACCATCGATTTCAAAAATCTTGACCGCGACAAGGCGACCGACCTTAAATTCAGCAAAAATCCTGAATACAAGGAGATAAAGTATCATGAATCAACCGTTCAGTTTCACAATGGCTATGCCGTGTGGCTGGAGCGAAACCAGGTTGACAACAATTATTTCAGGAGCAACCAGATCCATTATTTTATTTATGGAAGCGCGTTCACCAACAAGAAGTACCAGGCCTTGAAATCGGTTGAACCTCATAAAATCGCGCCGGCGGAGTTATCTGAACTCTATACAACCCATGGCGAAAAGATGGTAACCTACCTGAAAGGTTCGTTTGTAATTGCAAGGGTCGATGAATCCACAGCTACCCTGAAAATTTTCACCGACCGGCTCAACGTGCTGCCGCTGTATTACTGCCATAAAGACCAGATGATCGTGGTATCGTCGGCTGTGAAAATGCTGCTGCAGTCAAACCTCGTATCAGACGAACCGGATGAGCAGGCCCTGACCGAACAGCTGCTGTTCGATTACATGCTCCGCGATCACTATTTCTACAAGGACATCCGGCAAACTGAAAATGGAAAGATCCTCACGTTCAGCCCAAAAGGATTGGTCAGGGACACCTACTGGACAGTTGAGGAACTTTACCATGCCGACCCGATGCCGCGGAACCAGTCGCTCGACCTGCTGAGCGAACAGCTTTTCGAGAATGTGAACCTGTACGCCTCCGACCGCAAGAAAGTCCTGGTTTCATTCACGGGAGGATTCGATGGCCGAACCAATGTGGCCATGATCAGAAAGCCGACCGAAGATTTCCTCTGCTATTCCTATGGCATGCATGGAAGCAAGCAGATCACGGTACCGATGGAAATATCGAAAAAACTGAACCTGCAGTACCAGCCAGTCTACCTTGATGAAAAATTTGAACAGGATTACCAGGAATGCAGTGATAATGCCATTGCATTTTCAAACGGAACAGCGCCGATAACCCGTGCGAATTACCCGTACGCATACAAAAATCTGCAGGATTATTCCGACCTGGTAATCACCGGGCTGTTCGGATCGGAGATCCTCAGGCCATTGCACAACCTGGGTATCCAGATCAACAACCGGTCTGAAAAAATATTCCTCGGCGATGACTATCCCCAGGCGATCAGGGAAGCCATCGAAGAGGTGAAAAAGAAAAACTACCTCAACCCGGATATCCTGTCGAAAAGCGCCGACAGCATCATCCGGTCATTCAAAGAAGATTACTTCGACAAATATCAGAAATATGATAAAGTAACGAGGTTCTTTTTCTTTATCATCCAGGAAGGAATAAGAAAATACTTCATGCAGGAAATCCAGATTGAGCGACCCTGGATTACAACACGTTTCCCCTATCTCGACGACGATTTTGTCGAATTGATATACAAGACCCAATTTGCCGGGATGTATAATGGGTTTTTAGGGAAAAGTAAAATTAAACGCCGGAAGGGCCAGTTGCTGTATGCACACATTATCCGCAAATACAAACCCGAAATGGGCGACTTCCTCCTCGACCGGGGCTATTCATCCAACGACCTGCTAAAACCATTCCCCTTTAATTATCTGTTTCTGGCAAAAGGCGTTTACGACACGCAACGGTATGTCAGGAAATTCGGAAACGACACCTTCAACTCGCAAAAGTGGACCAGGCAGGCTATTGAAAAATCGCTGGCTGACAACCCGGGATCCGCGATTTTTTCAACCGGGCTGCAGCGCTCATTTGATGATAAAACGTATCTGAAAGACTTGCTGACATACGCGCACATGGTCTCTCTGAAGCAGTACCTGGCATTATAATTTTTTTCAATTCATAATTCATACAATCCGTGTCCCGGGATGAAATCCGGAACGTGGTCTTTAGAAAAAATGACGAACCCGGTTTCCTACACCACCACCACCGATGCCGCGACAGTTGATCGCCGGGAATGGGAACTGTTTGTTTCCGCTCATCCGGAGGGGAATATCTTCCAGACTCCCCTGATCCATGAATTTTACAACAACATCCCCCTTCACCAGCCTGTGGTGGTGGCTTGTTCCGACAACGGAGGAAAACTGTGCGGTATCCTGGTTGCCGTGATCCAGCGGGAATATAAACCGTGGTATGGCGATTTTACCGCACGCGCCATCATTTGGGGCGGACCGCTTGCAGCTGAAAACAATACTGAAATTGCCGGTTTGCTGTTAAAGAAATTCATGGAGGCCACCCATACAAAAGTGGTCTATTCCCAATTCAGGAACATTTCAGATATGTCCGGGTACCGGGAGGTTTTCCAGTCACAGGGCTATGTGTTCGAAGATCATCTGGATATCCTGATCGACCTGAAAAAAGGCGAGCAGGAACTCTGGGCCGAAATGCACCCGGTCAGGAAAAAGCAGATCAACCGGGCAAAAAAAAGGGGCGTGACCACCTCTGTCAAAGATAAGCTGAGCCAGGATGAACTGAATGCCTGTTATCAGATCATGGCCAAAGTTTACCGCGATATTAAGCTCCCATTCCCCGACCTGGCGTTTTTTACCCGTGCGAATGAACTTCTTGGCGGCATCGGCTGCTTAAAAGCCATCATGGCCTGGTCGGAAGACGAACTGATCGGTTGCCGGTTCTTCCTGGTATACAATGGCCTCATCTATGACTGGTATGCCGGCAGCCTGTACAGCCACCACGATAAATACCCGAACGACATCCTTCCCTGGGAGGTGTTGCGTTGGGGTATTGCAAGCAGCCAGCACACCTTTGACTTCGGAGGTGCCGGCAAACCCGGTGTTGCCTACGGGGTAAGAGATTTCAAACTGCGGTTCGGTGGAACGCTGGTAAATTTTGGAAGGTATGAGGCAATCCATCGGCCGATGATCATGAAACTGGCAAAACTGGGCTTCCGGCTCTGGAGATACATAAAATTTTAACATGCAATCCTACAAAAGAAGACTGGATACAAAGACCCTTTTCGGGAAGGGGAACCATGATATCTTCAGTTATCTTCCGGCTGCCCCGGCACACTTTTTCACCAATTCGGTGAGGGGGGGGCTGAAGGCGATTATTGAAAGCCTGAAAATCCCGCCCGGGTCAAAAGTGATGCTGCCGGCCTGGGTAGCGGAAGGGATCATCGACCCTTTCAGAAAAAAGAAGATGGAGGTCGTTTTTTACAACTCCCTGCCCGACCTGAGTCCCGACCTTGAGAACATCGCCGGACTTATAAAAACGGAAAGCGGCATCAGGTTCATCGTGATCATTCATTATTTCGGGTTTCCCCAGCGTCTTGATGAGATCATGCACCTGTGCAGAGCCAGTGGGATTCTTGTCCTTGAGGACTGTGTTCATTCGATGTTTTCAAGAAACGAAGACGGGCTGCTCACAGGTTCAACCGGGGATATTGCCTTCTTTTCGCTTCCCAAGATATTGCCGGTTCCCGACGGGGGATTATTTTTGATACACAACCCCGAATTAACGTACCTCACAGAGAAAGTAAAGTACAGGCGCACACTTGCTGGCAGCCTGCTGGTGTATTTTCACCTCCTGTTCCTGCTGGTAAAATCGTGGGAGGTAAAATTAGGATATTCCATCTTTTACCGTTTTGTCAACCTCTTCAGCAAAGGACTTTATACCACCTACTATTTTATTTTGCAACGGTCCTTTCAACCTCAACCGGTTTCAGAAATAACGAAAAAGATCCTGAAAAACATTGATTATGATCAGCTGATTGCTACCCGTCGCCGGAATATCGAAAAAATTTATCATGCGCCCATGCCCGGGAACATTGATTTTTTCTCCCGGAAATTCCATCCCAACAATCTTCTGAACGGCGTTCCCTGCATCATCAGGGGAAACAGGAAGAGCTATCTCCGGCACCTCAAAACCAGGGGAATTGAATGCCAGGTTTATGAGAAATCGTGGGATTTCTTCCCTGCCGGGGCCGGGAACCGTTTTGCTCCCGAACACTTTCTTTTTAACAACCTCTTTCTATTCCCTGTAATCGGAGAACTTACCCTGCCTCCTTCTCCTGAAGGAATTAACGCCCAAGCAAACTGAACAGATGAAAATTCTTATCGACTTATGTCATCCGGCTGATGTGCACCTTTTCAGGAACTTCTATTTTCTGATGACGAAAAAGGGGCATCAGATCACTATAACCGCAAGGTTGAAAGATGTTTCATACGCCCTGCTGGATGCCGCCGGGATTCCTTATATTCCTTATGGAAAGTCCTATTCCTCCATCCTGGGCAAGCTATTCGGCATGGTCAAATTCGATTTGAAACTGCTGAAGATCGCCATGAAAGTCAAACCCGACATCTGCCTCAGCCACGGCTCCTTCTACCTTTCTCATGTCGCGTTCCTCCTGCGCAAACCTTTCATCACCTTTGAGGACACCGGAAACATGGAGCAGATCAGGTTATACCGGTATTTTTCCAATGTCATAATTACCCCCGACTCCTTTCCCATAAAACTGGGAAAAAACCAGATCTATTTCCCCGGCACCAAGGAGCTTGCCTATCTTTTACCGAAATATTTTATCCCGGACGCAGCCTTTCTGAAGCTGGCAGGCCTGACACCGGGAGAAAAGTACATTATCCTGCGGTTTGTCGGATGGAACGCCTCCCACGACATCGGCCACCAGGGGATCTCCCATGAGAACAAGGTCAGGCTGATAAAGGCCCTCTCGGCGCATGCCCGCGTGCTGATCTGCTCCGAGGCGGAACTTCCAGCTGAATTCCTGGAATACCGGCTGAACGTGCCCCCCGAATCGATGCACCATTTTCTCTATTATGCCGCTTTCATGTACGGAGAAAGCGCAACCATGGCGGCCGAATGTTCAATCCTGGGAACACCCTCCATTTACCTTGACGATGTTTCACGTTGCTATGTGCAGGAAATCGAACAGAAGTTCGGGTTTATCTTTAATTTCACCGAATCGTTGGACGACCAGGAAAAATCGCTTGCAAAAGCGCTCGAACTGATCTCGCTGAACAACATCCGGGAAAAATTCAGGGCACAGCACGAATTGATGCTGGCCGACGCTTTTGATCTTACAGGCTTCATGGTCTGGTTCATTGAAAACTATCCTGCCAGTTTAAAGGAGGTCAGGGAAAATAATGAATGGCAAAACAGATTTAAAAACAGATGAAAATAATTTCCGTTGTCGGGGCACGTCCCAACTTCATAAAGATAGCTCCGCTTGATAAAGTACTACGACAGTTTCCAGGGCGGGTTGAACACCTCATTTGTCACACCGGACAGCATTTTGATGAGAAAATGTCAGATATTTTCTTCAGGGAGCTTGAAATGCCCAAACCCACCTTCAACCTGGGCATAAACAGCGGGTCGCATGCCTCGCAAACGGGCAGGATCATGATGGAATTTGAAAAGGTGCTCCTTGAACAAAAGCCTGACCTGGTGCTTGTTCCCGGGGATGTGAATTCCACGCTGGCCTGCAGCCTGACAGCCGTAAAACTCGGCATCAGGGTAGGACACATCGAGTCGGGCCTTCGCAGCAACGACCGCTCCATGCCCGAGGAGATCAACAGGGTTGTTACCGATGCGGTTTCCGACATCCTGTTCGTTTCTGAAGAGAGCGGAACCACAAATCTCCTGCGAGAGGGCGTTGATAAAAGCAAGATCCATTTTGTCGGGAATATCATGATCGACAGCCTGGTCTTCTTTATGCCACGGATCGAACAGTCAGCCATCCTTGAAACCATGGGCCTTGTTGCGAAGCAATACCTGCTTGTCACCTTCCACCGGCCCGGCAACGTCGACAGCCGCGAATTCCTTGCCAGCCTGATCGGTTTTCTCAATTCGCTGGCTAAGGAGAGAACGGTGGTTTTTCCTGTCCATCCGCGTACACTCAACAACATCAACTCTTTTGGCTTATCCGGAATGCTCAGCGAGAACGTCATGATGATCAACCCGGTAGGCTATATTGAATTTCTTGCCCTGACCCGCTCGGCTGCGCTGGTCATTACCGACAGCGGGGGTATCCAGGAGGAGACCACTTTTCTCAAAGTTCCCTGTCTGACAGTACGGGAGAATACCGAACGGCCGGTCACCATCACCCTTGGCACGAATGAACTGGTGGGAAAAGACCTTGACCGGTGCCTTGCGAGGGCTGCTGAAATTTTAAAAAATGGTCATGGGAAAAGCGAAATACCCCCATTCTGGGACGGCCACGTTGCAGAGAGAATTGCTGAAATCCTACTAAACCATTGACCATGTTTGATCGCGACTTTACTGTTTCAATATACCGGGAACTTGTTCATACGCTGAAAGACAAGGTAACCTTCAGCACGTTTGAAGATTACAGCAAGGACCCCGGCAATGCGGTCATACTCCGGCATGACGTTGACAAACTGCCTGCCAAATCGCTTGAGTTTGCCAGGATCCAGGCTGAACTTGGCATCAGGGCCTCCTATTATTTCCGGATCCTTCCCTGTAGTTTCGACCGTGACATCATCCGTGAAATAGCCACGCTCGGCCATGAGATCGGGTATCATTATGAAGATCTCGCCCTGGCCCACGGCGACGTAAATTCCGCCATCGCGTTGTTTTCAAAACATCTCGGCATGCTCCGTGAGTTTTATCCGGTACAAACCATCTGCATGCATGGCAGCCCTACGTCAAAATACGACAACCGTCTTTTGTGGAAGAACCACAATTACCGTGACTGGGGCCTGACTGGCGAGCCCTATTTCGACCTTGACTTCAATGATATATTCTACCTCACCGATACCGGCCGCAGCTGGAACGGCGACAAATTCTCGATCCGCGACAGGCCCATGGCCAGGCAAACCACCGGAGAGGCAGAGCCAACCCTGCATCACGCGGCATCCCGTCCTGTTTACAGGTCAACAACCGATATTATCAAGGCGGTGAGGGAAGGGTCTTTCCCGACACCGGCCATGATGACCTTTCATCCCCAGCGATGGCATAACCAGGCTGCGCTTTGGGCAACCGAACTTGTGTGGCAAAACACCAAGAACATCATCAAAAGGCAACTTAGAGATCAACGGGATAAAAATACCAGGTAACGACAAAATTTTACCAAATGAATACGACAGCTGCCAAGAGAAGACAAAATCATGCCCCGGTCATGGGTTTGTTTTTACAGGTTTTAATCCTGCAGTTGAGTTTTTATGTAACAGGCTGGGTGAAATATGGCTTTTTCCCGCCCGACTGGCTGTTTATCAAGGTATCGGTTTATTATACCGGGATCAGCATCCTGATCGCCCTTTTGTTGCGCAACAACCAGGTTCAGCGTAAAGAAACACTGGCCGAGACCCTGGGAACCATGGCCCTGGTCAACATCTTCATTCTCGGGTTCTTTTTCATCACCGGCAGGTTCATATTCCCGTTTACGGTGTTCCGCACCCAGCTTACCTATGCGATTCTTATCTCCACGGCGCTTGAATTCCTGGTTATTTTTATACGGCTCGGCATCAGGAGCCTGACGAAACATCCTTTCTACTACGAAAAGGAAGTACTCAGCCCGGAGGCGCTGCCCCTGAAACAGGAGGAACCTGCTGAGTTGCCTGCCTCTGCCAGGCCGGAAACTGGTGCTCAGGATGCCGGCATTCCACGCGGCCTCAGGGCTATGATCATCGAAGAAACCGACTATGAAAGCTATAGTTTGATTGTACGTTACCTGACCTCCCTCAAGCATGATGCCCTTATTGTTTCAACCTCAAATTTTTTCAACGTACTCAACCAACCGGAGGACATATACAAAGCCATTGTAAACCTGCAGCGGGTGAACGATTGCCAGTATATCAACAAATTTTTTGAAGCGGTTAATTCCAAATTAGAATATTCAGGCACCTTCATCGGCTGGGCAGAAACCTACACCATCAGGCGAAAAAGGATCCTGGCGAAATTTCCTTACGGGATCTCCCACCTGGTTTACCTGCTGGATTTCATAGTGACGCGGATCTTTCCGAAACTCCCTGTAACAAAAAAAATCTATTTCTTCATTACCCGTGGCAAAAACAGGGCAATTTCAAAGGCCGAAACTTTCGGGAGGCTTTATTCGTGCGGCTTTGAACTGGAACATGAGCAGATGATCAACGGAAGGTTGTTCTTCGTGGCGAAGAAAGTCAAGGAGCCGAGTTTTGACAATCATCCCACATACGGACCTATTATCAAACTGAAGCGGATGGGCAAAAACGGGAAGATCATCGGGGTTTACAAATTCCGCACGATGCATCCCTATTCAGAGTATCTGCAGAAATATGTATACGACAGAAACAGCCTTGACGAAGGTGGCAAATTCAAGGACGATTTCAGGATATCGGCAGCCGGCAGGCTGTTCAGGAAACTGTGGATCGATGAACTCCCTATGTTTATAAACCTCATGAAAGGGGAACTCAAAATTGTTGGGGTTCGGCCGCTGAGCCAGCATTATTTCAGTCTCTATACCGAAGAATTAAAGCATAAACGGCTATTGTATAAACCCGGACTCATTCCTCCGTTTTATGCTGACCTGCCAAAAACCCTGGAGGAGATCATGGACTCAGAGAGAAGATATCTCGATGCGTATGCGAAAAAACCGATCAGGACGGATCTGAGATATTTTTTCAAATCAATGAGGAACATCTTGTTCAGGCATGCGCGCAGTAAATAGCCATCCCCGGATGTAACTTCCCGGCGGGGTCAGGATTTTTTCGGCTTGCAGATGACTTCTGCCCAGATGAGCCAGAGAACAAAAATGGCGATATAAAATATGATCCGAAGCAGGTCGTTGTGGGCAAAATCGATGAACCACTGCGGGGCCCTGAAGTTCATGAACACTGCAAGAAGAAGGATCCTGAACAGGTTTGTCAGGTAGACAACCACCGCGCCAAATGGAATATACCACAATTTATGTTTCCATGGCCCGGGATAAAAGACCATAAGCAACACAAACTGGCTGATCTGTTTCAGGCTGGTACATCCCTCCCCGATCGAAATCCCCCACCCGTTTTGCAGCCAGATCGTCTGCCCGTCGATTGTTGCCGATATGCCCAAAATGTGAATGATTGCCCATTTTGACTGGGTAAGTACCACCCCGATCATAAAATTAAAGGCATTGTCCATGAACCCGGCAATCGGGAAATACGCAAGGCGGATCGACCAGAATTTCCAGAAAATATGAATAACAACTGTCAGCAGAATAAAGATCAGTATCCCTCTCAGCGACTTAACTTTTTCCATCTTTACAAACGCCGATAGCTTCCTGTAACTTTCTGTTATATACTGTTTCATCTACGTTTTAATTGTTATTGTTTATTAATTGCAAAATTAACATTTTTCTCCTGCAACACCGCACTTTACGAAGGTGTCACAAACCGACCCTGAATCCAAGAAAAACCGAGTACGTTTTTCCTTGAAATACTAACGGGGCATATTTAACATCACCCTGTGAAAACCTGGCGGATAATCCCCCATGCAGGGTAAGCCTTGGAAACAGCATGTAACTGCCATTCAGTTGAACCTGGCTTGCCTTGTACGTGATTTGACCAAGAAACGGCAACAGGTAGTTATTCAGCCATTTGATATGCGTATAATCCTGACCATGGCGGATAACCTGGTACTCAGCCGAAAGGCGTAACCGGTATGCCGGCTTGAAAACCAGGCGAAAAAACAGTTCATCGGAATTATCCCGAAGGTAGCTTCCCAGGCAATATCCCGACGAATAATAATCGGTAGGCGTTACATAATGCTGGTATGTAAGGGGATTGCTCCTGGTATATTCGCCGGCAAGGGAAATATTCTTCCAGGGCCATCCCGCAACCAAAAACCCGGCCTTTGAGCAGATCTCGTTATGCTGGCCCTTCTTAAACAGAACACTCATCTTCAGGTCATCAATAAAGATTGAGGAATACATTGTGAGATGATTTACCGGCCGGTAGTTCACGTTCAGGAACAACTGGTTGTTCTGGCCGCTTTCAACGCTCAGGTTGCTCAGGGTCTGGTCAATGGATTTATAGAAGAAAAAAGGAATCAGGAAAGCCGGGTTGATGTTTCTTTCGCTGTATATCACTGAATTCCCGATTGTGATCTGCAGGCACTTCCATGGCGTCAGCGTGGTGATGTTCCCGATAAAATACTTCCTTGCGCGGTCGCCTTCAGGCGTTTGCCGTTCAAGGTAGAGGCTGTCGAGGTAAACCGACCTGAGCAAACCGGCAATATACCTGAATTCAATCCATTTTGCCGGTGTCAGGTGCAGTTGGATAAACGGAAAAGCAGGTGCATGGCCCGACAGTATATTGGAACCGTGTTGGGCATCGCCCCACACCGGCCGGTCCCTGTAGATGCCAAAATCGCCCCAGTTCCAGGCAACACTTATCCCTCCCCTCCATTCAGTATTCGCAACCGAACCGTTTTTCAGCATTGTCCAGGCATTACCCTCCTCCATGGTAAGAAAGGATTTATCTGACAGGGCTTCGCTTTCCCAGGTCCGACAAACACGGGCATAGAAGCCAAAATGCCTGCCCAGGTAGCCGGATACGGTCCCTCCCCCGCTTATCTCCCACACATGCCCGTTATTATTGACCAGGATCCTGCCTCCCAGTTCCGGGCTGACGGCAATCTTCAAAATTTTTCCTGTATACCGGTAGCTTAACGGATCAAAAGAAATCCGGCTGCCTCCATGTTGCTTTGGCAGGGAACTGTCCGCAAGGGAAAAAGACAGGCCCCATCCCGGTTTCTCACCGTGCTGGCTGAGTATTCCGGCTTTGCTGTTCAACAGGTTCAGCTCAGGCGAATAGTCCCGGAGGTAAAAGTCGACCTCCCTGCTGATCCTGCTGTTGGCTCCAGCCAGGGTGTTGCCTGCAAGAAAATGCCCGGCCTCCGCAAGTTTTCCCGCAATATAGATTCGTGAATAGGGCTTAACCACGGAGTTAAGGGTAATCACCCTGAGGCTGGCAAGTTCGTCGAGCAGTTCGTAAACCCCATTGTTTGTTGCCGGGTTGAACACCACCTGCGCCTGCACTAAAACACAGGCGAACTGGCAGACCAGCAACAGTAAAAACGAAGTTTGCTTTATATATCTTGTCAACAACATACTTTAAAAATCAGGTCATTGTGTAAAGTTCCATCACATCCGGAACTTCACCAGGTAATCAATTTATTTTCAAAATCCGATATTAATTCCCAATGAAACGGTGTTGGTCCTGCCGGCCAGAAAATCAGGCTGGTAATAGGCATCCACCGAATTGTTTGAATTTACGTACCGGACCAGAAAAAAGCCATTGGAGACAAACTCATACTTCAGCGAAACCTCCAGTGCGTGACCCTGCCATGCAAGGTTTTTTATAAACGGCACCTGATAAACGGAATTCCCGGCACCAGACAGGTATGGCGGTTCATCACCATGCTTCGCAACCGTATAGGATGTGCTGACCTGCAGCCCCCTGACCGGATGGAATGACAGGGACAAAAAAATCTCCTGCGAATTCCCCCTCAGGTAATTTCCCATGGAATAGCCGTTCGATGCAAATGTGGTCGTGGACAGAAAATGATCGTATGTCATGGGTGTGGTATGGGTATATTCAGCTGTTACCGACAGGTTCTGAACAGGGAAATTGCTCAGGCGCGCTCCGGCTTTGAAACTTGTAAAATTATACTGGTCTTTTGCGGTAAACCGCGACAGTTTCCAGTCATCGAGAAAGATGGACATAAAAAGATGCAAATGCCTGATTTGCCTGCTTGAAAAATTAAAAAAAAGTTGCGGGTTGGAACCCGAATTATTAGTCAGGCTGGTTTTTGTGGCATGCAACGTATTAAAAAAGAAGAACGGCACCAGGTAGACCGGGTTAACACGGGCATCGCTGTATATCACTGAATTTCCGACCGAAAGGTATAATCCGCGCCAGGGTATGAAGGTAATCATCGAGGCAGCGATATACTTATTATAAGAAACCTGCCGGTAAAAATCCGGGGTTTGGTATGAACGGCTGCTGTCGGTAACATTCGAATTAAGCCAGCCATACATATAATTAAAATCGAACCATTTAACCGGGTTGAGATGTACCATGAGATAGGGAAATGCCGGCGCTTTTCCTGAGATGATGTTGGCGCCATGATAATTGTCGCCCCAGGCTATGTGATCAACCATAATGCCAACAGAACCCCATTTTACCGAAGCGTTCACCCCGCCTCTCATCTCGCTGAAATAGACAGCCCCGCTGAGCGAGTATTTATAAACGGCTCCCTGCTGTGTGGTAAAATATTCAGTTGTGGACATCGGAACGCTTTCATTGTTGTCGCGCAGGTTGGCATAGAAGCCGAAGTTCTTCCCGACGTAGCCGAACACGCTCCCCCCCCACCAACGGTGGTATTCCGAAGCATGTTCATTGGTCATCCAATTAAACCCCAGGATTGGCCGGATGGAGAGCGTGAAAAGCGAATCCCGGTAATGGAATCCAATGGGATTAAGGGCAACAGCCATGTCGCGTTGTTTCAGGGCAAGGAAGCCTAGTTTGTACCTGTAATTATCGGCCAAACGCAATGAATCTCCATGGTCATGACGGGCGACTTTCTCAAACTGGTAATCCTGGAGATAAAAATTCAGCTCTTTCCTCTGCCTTTTGTTAAGCCGGGGGGCCTTGCCGCCCGGATTGGCGGCTGCCAGGTCGTCTGCAGCAAGGGCTTCACGCAGTTTCTCAGCAATACATGCCCTCGAAAAAGGCTTTACAGCCGAATTCAGCGTGATGACCTTCATGTTTGCCAGTTCATCCAGGAATTCATAAACGGATGCATTGTTGATATCTTCATACACCACCTGCCCCCGAACTGTCCCGGAAACCAGCAACAAAATAAAAAAAAGGAATTTTTTCAGCATACTAACCCATGAGCCGCCAAAAGTACCAAAATTTCCCCACCCCTCAGCAATTTCACCATTTCACTACCTCGCTACCTCCCTACCTCCTAACTCTTCGTCACCTCCAATCCCCTCATCGACAATTCCCAGTCAACAAACCTTGCAGACTGATTTGGCGGCTGATCTTTCAGGGTTTTCCGAATGTGAAATGCGGCGTCCCGGTCTTTGGCAAAAATCAGGAGATACCCGCCTCCGCCGGCTCCAAGCAGTTTAAAAGAATCGGTGTAGTCCCTGATCTTTTCCAGGATGGCGGCAACCTCCGGCGGATTGGTGCCGCCATCAAGCCGTTGGTTGAGTTCCCACGAACCGCGGACGGCTTCCGCCAGACCGTTCCAGTCGTGATGCCGGATGGCGTCGCAGGTGTTCAGGGCGTGATATTTCATGTCCGACAGTGTTGCCAGGTGTTTTGACGAGTTGAGGAACATCCCCTTGACAATATCGGCAAGAATGCCCTTTGCCACACGGGTGATTCCCGTATAATATAGCAACATCAGCTCTTTTGTATCGGCACCGGTGAACAGGTGATCAGGCATCCAGCTGATTCCCGGCTTTTGTATTAACCCGGGGGTGCTTTCAATCAGTTTCACCCCTTTGAAAATCCCGCCGATCTGGTCCTGCCACCCACCTCCGGTGGTGAGCAATTGCTCCAGCAGGAGCGTGCGGTATGCCGTTTCATGGCGATCCCATCCAAGCGAACAGAAATCCGACAGCCCTCCCAGCAGGGTTGCAGCCAGGATCGAGCTGGTACCCAGCCCACTGCCCTTTGGAACAGCTACCATCAGCGAAATATCAAATCCCCCGCCAAACGCCGACAGCTGATCTTTAAGTTCAGCATAAGTCTGGGAAGAAAAACCGGGATAAAAGCCCGCGAGCATCAATGCAGCCCTGGGGATGGAAAACGCTGAACCAACTTTCGACACACCGGCAATGTCATCGTAGGTACGGATAACCTCACTTACGCCCAGGTCGATCGAATGTATCACGATCTCATACCGGGTGGTTGGCCTTATGAACACCTGAACAGGCGGCTGACCATTCAGCTCAACAGCCATGTTCACGACCTTTCCACCGTAAATTATACAATACGGCGGCGTATCGGTCCAGCCGCCGGCAAGGTCAAGACGCAACGGTGAACGGGCATAGAGGATCTGGTCGTGATATACTTCAAGTACAGGGTTTACCAGGTGAGCCCGCAAATTTCCGACCATTCCCTCCCTGAGAGCGGCAAAGGCTTCTTTTTCCATGGTTTGAGCCCCTTTGTGCGACTGCTTACCAAGGTACGCTGCCCTGAACATCAGGTCGTGAATACGGGTCATGGAACCGACAGTTATGTCGGGCGGAGGGGGAAGCGGCAGCCTGTTGTGCCGGAAAAGCGTGGCCAGATGGTCGAGGTCGAGCTGGTAGAAAACACTTTGCCGCGAGTTAAGAGCAAGCGCTGCAACCGACCTACGCAGGTTGATTTTGCGCTGGTTGATCAGCCGGGTGTGATTGGCGTGGATGATGATATCATGGGAAGAGTAGCGTTGGCATGACATCCATGCGGATTTGAATGAAATGGCATCCTGGTCGCTGCCGGCACAGGAAGGATCAAGGAGCCGGGCAATGAATTTCTCATCCAACTCACTTTCATCCAGAACCGGAAACAGCGGGCATTCATAAATGTCTTTGCCTGAAAAACCGGCAGTGTCAGCATCAGTAAACCCCCGCTCATGAAACCAGCCAGTGGCAGGCTTGTTCATCCAGCAGGTTGCGTTATCCGGCCACCTGCCTTTGAATGTGTCATGTATGCCATATGGCCTGATGCACCATTTCCGGTAACCCACGGGAATAAAGTCGAGGCATATCCCGGCCGGCACATGGAGGTGCCAGTCATTGTCGGGAACCCCCGTGATAATATGATGGTGGTGCAGCGTCCAGCCCCGGGGCACGGATGCGTTCTCAATCCAGACAGAGGAATGGCTCGCATCAAACTGGATGCCTGTCTCTGCATTCTGTACGAAGATTTCGGGGGTCGGTTTGATCTTTTTATGCCAGATCTCCCGCTGGTCGAGGACCCTGTCGTGGAGTTTCCTGGTTGATTGCAGTAGATCAGCATTACTGCCAAAATGGTAGAATTCGGCGTGGTCGAGGGGGATGATCCTGACCGAAATATCCGTTGATTTCCCGGGAGCCGATCCAAGCTGACTGCCAAAATCCGTATAGAGATCATAGGTGTCGGGCACTACCTGTCTGAACTTCCGGAATTCAACATCCCAACCCGTTTCGCGGAACAAAAAGTCAACCGCCTTGTCTGAAAGCAGCCAGATGCCCGCATCCAGCAGGTACATTGCATTTTCGGTGAGCGCCTGCAGCTCGCCTGCCCCGGGTTTTTGCAACATGTACGCCAGCCGCGTCGGGTCGCTTGCAGGTACAACGAATACGCCATGTTTTGAAGCGATTTCCGGCTGTGTCCATAGCCCGATACATACCACATCGGCAACAGGGACAGCTTCGCTGAAAACATCGGTCCAAACCAGGGCATCTCCACTCACAACCAGGGTGTTTTGCCCGGCGGGTGCGCGGTCGAGTATCTTCATGAGCAACGGCAATTGCAGGTCCAGCAGGCTCTGGTCGATCCGCTGCCCCCGGCCCCATTTGAATACAGGTACCGGGATGAAACTTTTCCCGGTAGGGGCATATGCAGGTAGCCGGCGGCTCTGGCCATCGGAATGGATGATGATGCGTTTTACGATTCCGGGTGCCCCGGAAGCGAGCCAGAGAACATTCACCGTTCCTCCGCCTGAGCCGAGTTTGCGGTCTTCCGGGTCGGAATAAACACCGGTGACCGATGGAATCTCCCTGATGTGTTGTTTAACATAGCCTGCAAATGGCGGTGGCAGGGTAAGAAGAATATCCATAACAGGGTGTTTATTGTTATCCATCTTCAAAATTAGATTTATTTTTCTTTCTTTTGCGGATGAAAAGCTGAACCGATGGAACAAATAAAAAGATTTTGCCTGACCCTGGATCTCAGGGAAGACCCTGACCTGGTGAGGGAATACATCCACTGGCACGCCAGGGAAAACATCTGGCCCGAAATTCCTGCCGGGATTAAAGCGGCGGGTATCCTCAACATGGAGATCTACCGATTGGAAACCCGGCTGTTTATGATCATCGAAGCCAGTCCTGCCTTCGATTTTGACCGGGATATGGAACGGCTTGCCTCCTTCCCCCGCCAGCAGGAATGGGAAGCATTTGTTTCCCGGTTCCAGAAATCGCAGCCGGGTAGTAAATCTTCGGAGAAATGGAAACTCATGGATCAGATCTTCGCTCTGTAAACGGTATTCCACCTTTCTTTCCGGGGAGTAATAACATACCTGCCACCGCCTTCCTGCATTTAGCCATGCACATTCAGCCCTGAAAGGGCGTTATCTGTGAACGAGGGAGTGTAGCCCCTCGTTCACCGTAATCTACTCCCTACTAAGCCCTGAAAGGGCGTTATCTGTGAACGAGGGAGTGTAGCCCCTCGTTCACCGTAATCTACTCCCTACTAAGCCCTGAAAGGGCGTAATCGACCAAATCTGGCACGGGTTAATGACCGGAGCCTGGAATCTGGTATTAAGTGCACGCGGCAGGTGGTTAATAATTACGCCCTTTCAGGGCTTGAGGCAGCTGGCTGGCCCTCATCGACGGGCTTCGCCCGTCGTGGGCTGAGAGCGCCCTTTCAGGGCTTACTTTGGCATAGCTGAGAATCTTGTTCTTCGTAGGCAGATAGCGCCCTTTCAGGGCTTACTTTGGCATGGCTGAGAATTTTGTTCTTCGCAGGTATAAAACGCCCTTGCAGGGCTGTTCCGGCCAGGGTCGGTGCCGTAACTCCAATTTCGAACTGTGCAGTTTATTTCTGCCTGTATCCCGATAATCCGAAGTACAGCACGAAACCGAAGCAGAACAACGGAATCGAAAACCCCCATTGCATGGCAGAATGGTCGGCAATGTAACCCATCAGCATCGGGCAGAGGGCGCCCCCCACGATGGCCATGACCAGGAATGACGATGCTTTTTTTGTCAGCGTGCCGAGATCCTTGAGGCCAAGCACGAAGATGGTCGGGAACATAATCGACATGAAGAAATAGGTGATGAAAAGTGCTGATACGGAAACCCATCCAAACCCGCCAATCACCGTCAGCATCATGATCAGGCAAATCGCAGCATAGACTGACAACAGCTTGTGAGGCTGAAAGGAGCGCATCAGGAAACTGCCCGACAACCGGCCTGCCCAAAACAAGCCCATGCCTCCGAACGAAAGGATGATCGCCGCCTGCTCATTGCTGATACCTGAAATTGTTTCGGTGGTATAGTTGATAAAAAAACTGTTAATTCCGGTCTGTGCAGCGACATAGAAAAACTGCGCTGCAACAGCCAGCATAAAATGCGGATGTTTCAACAGATCACTGTATTTCCCTTCGCCGCTCTCCGCTCCCTGTTCCTCCCGGATCTCGGGCAGCGGCGTGCGAAAAAAGAACAAGGCCACCAGCAGCACCACGCCCCCCACCCCAAGGTAAGGCCACGAAATGGAGGTGAAGGGATTTTCACCCGACGATTGCAATCCGAAAATGATCAATCCGCCGATCAGTGGTCCGAAGATCCAACCCAGCCCGTTGAACGATTGCGCTAAATTCAGTCTTCGCCCGGCGCTCTCTTTGGGACCTAGCACTGAAACATAAGGATTGGCAGCCGTTTCAAGGAATGCCAGCCCGAAGGCGATGATCAGCAGGGCGGCCAGAAAGGGCCAGAATGACTGAGACGCCGCCGCCGGATAGAAGAGAAAGGCCCCCGCGGCATATAATAACAGGCCCAGGATGATCCCTTTCCTGTAACCGAACCTGCTCATAAAATACCCTGCAGGCAGCGCGGCCAGGAAATAGCCTCCATATACCGAAAACTGGACCAGCCCCGATTCGGCGCGGGTAACATGAAGCAAAACCTGGAAGTGTTTGTTTAGTACATCAAGCAGCCCATGGGCAAAGCCCCAAAGGAAAAAGAGGGACGTCAACAAAATAAACGGTATCAGATAGTTACGACCATCAGGATTTTTCAGCAGGGATGATTTTGGCATAGAAAGCGATTTAGCCCGTGAAGATAATAAAATGCCGGCAAAAAGATATCCGCAATAATATTTGTGCGTTATCTGAATCCGGACTAAATTTACATCGTCAATCGGAAATCACAGGTTGTAATAAACAAACTCAATGGAACCGGATAAATATCAAGAAGAAGGGCTGTACCAGAATTACCTGAACCTGAAAAAAATCCTTGACGCAGGATTGGCAAACGCTGATAAATCCGCCGAGCTGCGCGAGGCAAAAGGTTACCTGATCGAGGTTCAGAACCACTTCAAAGGGTTACAATTGCGCAGGGAGGACCGTGAAGAACTGTACAACAGGCTACAGGAGGCTTTCGCCATTGTCAACAAGAAAATCGACGACGAACGTCTTGATTTTGAACTGACAGCCCTGTCAAATTATGCCGATATAAAATCGGAGGTTGACAAAGCAGCCGGTATGGCGTCGCATTCGGAAAACACGCGGGAAGCATGGGATTTCCTGCTCACGGTTCAGACCAGGATAAAAGGTGCAAAGCTCTTCAGGGAACAGCGGGATGAATTGTACGGGAAACTCCAGGCAGCGTTTGAAATGATAAAAACCAAGCGGGAGGAAGAACGTCATGTTTTTGAGCAGGAGGCGCAACAAAACTACACCCGGTTGAAAGCCCTGGTTGAAAAAGGGCTGATCCAGGCGGAAGAGACGCATGAATACAAAGAAACAAGAGAGTTCCTTAAAAAGATACAATCGGAATTCAAGGGGATAAAACTGGTCAGGGAACAGCGCGAGGAACTCTATTCCAGGCTGCAAACCGCTTTTGACATCCTCGGGAAAAGGCTTGATGAATTTTTCCGGTATAAAAAGAAAAACTGGGAAGTGAAGATGCAATTCACACTCTCGCGGTTGGCGGCCGATATTTTTGAACTCCAGGAGACGCTCAGGAAAGAACAGGCCTATCTCGCCGAACTGGAAGATCACCTGGAGATCATTGGTTCCTCAGGCAAGGATAAGGATGCCCTGGTCGGGCTGGAGTCAAGGATAACCTCCACGCAACGCAGCATCGAACGGAAACGGCAGCAGATCCTCGATCTGGAGATTGAAAAGGACGAGTTGAAAAACAGACTTGAGGAGCCGGAAAACGAATGATAGAAAAACGAAAATTTATTTATGGTCGAACATAGCTCGCATAAATCCTCTGACAGGTCGCGTTCACGAAACAGATTTTTTCATTCAAAACTTTACCTGACCTACATATATCCTGCAATTTTTATTGTCGGGGCGATGCTGCTGGTAGTAGCCGCAAAATGGTGTCATGCCGACTTGAAAGCTGCCCTGGCGGGTGCAATGAGCGTCATTATCCTGACCATTACTAAAACCAGGAAAGAGCAGTTCGGACTCTTCCTGTCGATGGCCTGCCTGGTATTGATGATCATGGCAAACCTGTGGAACTGGGTGGATCACTATTTTGTTGCCCTATATTCCGGAAGCATGATAACAGAACCGACCATGTTCAGGAAAGGTTTAGGCGAAGGACTGATCATGGTCGTTGTGGTCTGGCTTTATCACAAATTATTGAAAAACCTGAACATGCACGTTACCAGCGAGTGGTTTGTCAGGAAATCGCAACTGAAATTTCTCAAGCTTCTCTTCTTTTTCCAGTTATTGCTGGTTTTTTTCTGGATTGCCGGTTTTGTCATTGACACCAGCAGGTCGGCAGGGCATTACGATTTGCAGGAAGCCACACTCACGGCCGGCATTATCGCATTGGTTGCCGCCTTACTCCCCGCGCTAATCTACATTTACCGGAATTCAGGCTCGCGTGCAAAACACAGGCATAACCGGCATCGTCACCGCCATCAGCATCACCGTCAGGAGAAATTGCCGAACTGATTTTTCATTTCTCAGAAATTCCACCGTTTGAATTGTTGAATTCATTACTTTTGCGTTACTGTTAAATAATTAACAAACTAACGCAACATGTCCAGAAGTACGTTGAAGGTCAGGGATCTTACCCTGCGTGACGGCCAGCAATCCCTCTTTGCTACCCGGATGACCCAGGAACAGGTCGACCGGGTTCTCCCCTTTTATAAAGATGCCAGGTTCTACGCCATGGAGGTATGGGGCGGCGCCGTACCCGATTCAATCATGCGGTACCTTTCAGAAAACCCATGGGTTCGCCTTGAAAAGATTAAAAGCGCCGTGGGTGAGGTCTCCAAACTAACAGCCCTGTCAAGAGGCCGTAACCCTTTCGGCTACAACCCATATCCTGAGGAAGTTATAGAAGGCTTTAACCGCCTTGCCGTGCAGTCGGGCATCGGGATCATGCGGATTTTCGACGCGCTCAACGACGTGGAAAACATGAAATCCACGATCAGGTACGTGCGGCAGAATGGCGGCATTGCCGATTGCGCCATCAGTTTTACCGTGGATCCTAAATTTTCGACCCGGCAGAAATTCCGCTCCTGGATCCACTTCAAGGCGCTGCCCCATGACATTTTCACCATCGACTATTTCGTTGAGAAGGCACGGCAGCTGGAAGCGCTCGGCGCCGATATGATCTCCATCAAAGACATGGCCGGTCTCATTACCCCCTCCCAAACCGGCAAACTGATCAGGCGGCTGAAAGCCGAAGTGCGCGTGCCCATCGACTTCCATACCCATTGCACCCCGGGTTTTGGCCTTGCCTCGGTGTTGTCGGCCATCGTAAATGGCGTCGATATCGTCGATACCAATATCTGGAATTTCGCGGGCGGTCCTGCTGCCCCAGCCTATGAGCTGATCCATATCTTCTGCGACAAACTGGGCATCGATACCGGCGTGAACCCCGAAGCCGTGGTGGCCATCGACAGGGAACTGAAGGTTATCAGGAAAGAACTGGCCGAATTCGACACCTGCACGGTCTTCCCGATCGATTTTGATTTCACGAAGGATACATTGCCGAAACACATCAACAAGCTGTTTGTAAAGGCGATCTACATGGCAAAGCACGACCGCGAAGAGGAATTGCTGGCGGCATGCCTTGAAATTGAAAAGTACTTTAACTTCCCCGAGCCCGACGAAGCAGTGAAAAAAGCTGAAATTCCCGGGGGCATGTATACCAACATGCACGCCCAGTTGAAACAGCTCAAGCTCGACCATCTCCTCCCCCGCGTGCTGGAACTTGTTCCGCTCGTCCGGATCAAATCGGGCTGCCCCCCGCTGGTAACCCCGACCAGCCAGATCGTCGGCGTGCAGGCCGTGAATTGCGTGATCGACGAAAACAAAGACCTTCCCTATTTCACCACCAAATCGATCCAGTTCGTCAACCTGGTGAAAGGCATTTATGGTAGAACCCCTATCCCCGTTGACCCCGATTTCAGGGAACAACTTACCGGTGTAAGGGAAGAAACCCCTTATGATACCAAAAACTACAAGAAGCAGGAAAATACCATTTTTGAAGAGTATGGCGATATGAAACTCGCCGACAACGAAAAAGATGAGCTCCTGCTGGAATTGTTCCCAACCGTAGCCCGCGACTTTCTCCAGAAATGTGTAGAAGAAAATTACACCGAGAACATCCACCAGATTGAGGAAGAAAAACGCCGCAAGGCACGCGAAGCACGCGAAGCATACGACCGCCTGAGTCCGCAGGAAAAACGCGACCGGCTGCTCGAAGGGCTTTACAGCTGGCACGAATTGTCTTTCCCGGAAGACGAGGATTTGGGGAGATCTTAGGACGTAGGACGTAGGACGTGGGACGTGGGTCCCTGAGCCTGTCGAAGTGACCCAAAGAACGTGGTTGATGAATAACTGAATTACCGGCACTTGCCGATATGCATGAGAAAACCTATCGAACTTTTTGATTGATTGGTATTTACAATTTGATTTTTTCCTATTTTTGTTTCGTTAATGAATTCACAAAACAACGAGGCATATGACATTCGAAGATTTCAGGAAAACGCACAAGTTACTGGCCCAGTACAAGTACACATGGGCCCCCATCGAAAAAGGATATAACAACCGTACAATTTACATCAACGCCGGCGACCGGACGATCAAAGAGAAACCGGTAAGCGCACAGATGAAGGAAAAATTCATCGGGGGCAAGGGATTTGATTTGCGGTTGCTTTGGGACGCCACCAAACCCGATACCCAGTGGAACGATCCCGACAACGAGATCGTGATTTCCGGCGGCCCGTGTTGCGGCATCACCCAGTATTCGGGCAGCGGCAAAGCGATCTGCTGCGCGATCAGTCCGCAAACCGACATCGTGGTTGACTCGAATGTGGGCGGCTTTTTTGGCCCTTTCCTGAAATTCTGCGGCTTCGACGCACTGGAAATCCAGGGAAAATCGGAGCAGGAGATCCTCATCCTGTTCGAAGAAGAGCGGGAAGTCATCGAGATTTATGAAGCCGGCGATCTGCCTTCCGACAGCCATGTGCTGGCCGAAGGGCTGCACGACATGATGGCCGTACCCGGCAATGAAAAAGACAAATACAATGTATCGGTGGTGTCGGCCGGAACCGCCGCCGAACATTCCCTGATCGGGATGCTGAACTTTAGTTTTTATGACATCAAACGTAAAAAAGTCAGGCTGAAACAGGCCGGCCGCGGCGGGATTGGCACCGTGCTGCGCGACAAGAAGATCAAAGCCGTGGTGGCCCATGTTAAAACCATCGGCGGGAACCGCAACAATGTGGTCAACATGGAAGCCATCCAGGAACGCGGCAGGAAGTTCAACAAGGAGATGCGCGAACTCGACGACAAACAGTGCGAGATGCGTTCCAAAGGCACCGCCCACCTCACGCACGTTATGAACGACTATGACCTGCTGCCGGTTCACAATTTCAAATTCGGCAGTCATCCCGACGCATACAAGATCAGGGGCGATGTGTGGAAATCCTTTTTCACGCAAAATGTTCCCGACGGATGCTGGGTCGGATGCAACATGGCTTGTGCCAAAGGCGTCGACAACTACGAACTCCGCTCAGGCCCTTACAAAGGCGATAAGGTGATCGTTGACGGACCCGAATATGAAACGACATCATCCCTCGGCTCGATTGCCGGCATTTTCAATCCCGACTTCACCATCGAAGCCAATTTCTATTGCGACACCTATGGAATATGCACCATCAGCTGGGGCACTATCCTCGGGTTTGTGATGGAATGTTACGAAAATGGCATCCTTAACGAGGAACGCACCGGCGGGCTGAAACTCAATTTCGGCAATGCCGACGCCGCGATGGACCTGCTTCACCTGGTATCCCGCGGCGAAGGATTCGGGCTGACCGCCGGGCAGGGTGTGCGCAAAATGAAAGCCCTGTTTGCTAAAAACGGCTGGGGCGATGCAGGTTTCATGCAGGATATCGGCATGGAAAACAAGGGGCTGGAGTATTCGCAATACGTATCCAAGGAGTCGCTGGCACAGCAGGGTGGCTACGCGATGACCAACAAGGGTCCGCAGCACGACGAAGCCTGGCTGATCTTTATGGACATGGTCAACAACCAGATCCCAACGTTTGAAAAGAAAGCCGAAGCACTCCACTATTTCCCCATGTTCCGTACCTGGTTCGGATTGGCCGGCTTCTGTAAGCTTCCATGGAACGATGTTGAACCTGAGGACAATGCCCAGACCGCCGAGCCTGCCAAGGTTCCCGAACACGTCGACAACTATGTGACCATTTTCAACGCCGTGACGGGTTCCAGCATCGACAAGCAGGAGATCATCCGCATGTCGGAACGGGTTTATAATTTCCAGCGCATTTTCAACATCCGCAGGGGCCGCGGACTGCGCATTCACGACGCCCAGCCTTACCGCGCCTGCGGACCGGTAACCAAAGAGGAGTATGAATCGCGCGCCGAACGGTACGACAAACAATTACTGGAACAGGTTAATTTCGACCCGGCTGGCAAATCAACCGAAGAGAAGATGAAAGCGCTGCGCGCTTACCGCGAAAACCGCTATGAACAGTTGCTCGACGCCGTATACGAACGCCGGGGCTGGAACAAAAACGGCGTGCCTAAAATTGAACACCTGGTAAAACTGGGGATGGACCTGCCGGAATTGCTGGAGGTGGTCACTCCGCTGCAGTAGTGAAATAGCGAGGTAGCGAAATAGCGAAATGGCAAAATTTGAAACTTTTGCCGTTTCGCTTTTTTTTTTTCATATTTGTATTTCTTTAAAATTATCGGAAATGATGCCTGTTGTTGCAGATAGGGAACTGGTCGCGTATTGCGGTTTGTACTGCGGTTCCTGCAAGAAACATATCTCCGGCGCGTGCCCCGGTTGCCATGAGAACAACAAAGCCTCCTGGTGCAAAATCCGGGCCTGCAATATTGAACACCATTATGCCAGTTGCGCCGATTGCACGGAGTTTAAAAACCCGATGGATTGCAAGAAGTTTAACAACTTTTTCTCCAAAGTATTTGCCCTGATCTTCAAGTCCGACCGGGCTGCCTGCATCGCAAAGATCAGGGAATCAGGATATGAGGAATTTGCAAAATACATGGCGGAGAACGGGCTCCAGTCAGTGCGAAAAAACTGACCTCCCGTAAATCATGGAAAACCTGATCAGGGGAACCGTAGAATTCCGCACGAACGATTTCGAGAAGCACAAGGAGCTTTTCAAACAGATCAGCGAATCGCAGTATCCTCACACCCTTTTCATCGGCTGTTCCGATTCCCGGGTAGTACCCAATTTCATCACCAGCACCCTTCCCGGCGAGATCTTCGTAATCAGGAATATCGCCAACATTGTCCCGGTTTACCAGGCTGCCGGCGACTACCTTGGGATCACTTCCGCCATCGAATATGCCGTTCAGGCGCTGCATGTCGACAATATCCTGGTTTGCGGGCACTCCAACTGCGGCGGATGTGCGGCCCTCTTTAAACCGGAGGAACAACTGACCCATATCCCGCATACCCGTAAATGGCTTGAACTTTCAAAAACAGTCAGGGACAGGGTACTTCAACTGCTCCCTTCGGATAATGATGCCGGGGCGAGGGAGTGGATGGCCGAACAGATGAATGTTGTTGAACAACTGCGGCACCTGCTCACCTACCCCTACATTGAACAACGTTACCGCGAGGGCACCCTCAACCTGATCGGCTGGCACTACATCATCGAAACAGGTGAAGTATTCGGCTATAACGGGGAAAAAGGTTTTTTTGAGCTGATAAACTGAAACAATACATGATCCCAAACCAGTGGTATGTCATCCTTGCTTCAACGGAAGTCAGGAAAAATAAAGTGATCGGAGTCAGGCGGATGAACAGGAACCTGGTGGTATGGCGCGACAGCCGGGGCCTCGTCGGGGTGGCTGATGACAAATGCCCGCACCGGGGGATTGCCCTGAGCAAGGGAAAAATGACCGGCGATCACCTGCAGTGCCCTTTTCATGGGTTTGAATACGACCGGTCGGGAGCCTGCCGGCTGATACCCGCCAACGGCAAAGCAGCACCAGTTCCTGAACATATCCGTGCGGCCACCTTCCCGGTCGCAGAGAAAAACGGGTTTATCTACATCTGGTACATGACTGATCCCGGCATTGAAAACACGCCGGCTGCTGCTGACCTCCCGCCTGTCCCCTGGTTTACCAACCTGGAAGACGACCTGGTGTGGAGCGGTTTCACAGATCACTGGAAAGCCCACTATTCAAGGGCGATCGAGAACCAGCTTGATGTGGTCCATGTGCCGTTTATCCACCATACTACCATCGGCAGAGGGATCGGACCCGTTGTGAATGGCCCCTATGTTGAAACCACTGAAAACACCATCTCCTTCTGGCCGTCCAACGCTCCCGATACCGGTCAGACACCAATCCCTTCTTCGAAAATGACCAAACCGGAAAGGGTATCCACCTACCTTACCTTTATCTTTCCCAACCTTTGGCAAAACCACATCATGGATTCCATGCGGATCGTGGTCGCCTTTGTTCCGGTGGATGATGAGAATACCATCTTCTACCTCCGCACATACCAGAAAATGGTCAAACTCCCGGTTTTGAAGGAACTCTATTTCGCATTCACCAGGCTCTTTAACATTATCGTCCTTAAGCAGGACCGGCGGGTGGTTGAAACCCACCAGCCCATGGCAAGCCGGTTAAAGATGGATGAAAACCTGATCCCGGGCGACTACCCGGTCATTCTCTACCGGAAAAAACGGGAGGAACTGAAAGAAAAAGCCGCCGCCGAAGCCTGATTTAGTGACACTTATCCACCTTCATGTAGGGATAGGTAAACTCCGTGGGCGGGATCAGCGTCTCCTTGATCGTGCGCGGGTTAGTCCAGCGCAAGAGGTTCAGGTGACTGCCCGATTTGTCGTTGGTCCCCGATCCGCGGGCGCCGCCGAATGGCTGCGCTCCTACCACCGCACCCGAAGGTTTATCGTTGAAGTAGAAATTCCCGGCAGCATATCGCAGGATGCGGCAGGCCTTGTTGATCGCCTCGCGGTCCTTTGAAAACACCGACCCGGTAAGCCCGTATGGCGACGTCTGGTCGCAGATGTGCAGGGTCTCCTCGAAATCCTTGTCCTTGTATACGTAAATCGTCATCACCGGCCCGAAGATCTCTTCCTCCATGGTTTTAAAATGGGGATTGGTGGTTTTGATCACCGTCGGCTGAACAAAATATCCCTTCGATTTATCGCCGGTACCGCCGAAAATCACCTCGGCATCGGCCGATTTCCTGGCATATTCAATATAACCCATGATGTTGTCGTACGAGGCTTCATCGATCACCGCGTTCATAAAATGGCTGAATTCACGGACATCGCCCAGGGTAATCTGGCCAACCATGTCGCCAACCCGCGATTTAACATCCGGCCACATCGATTCGGGGATGTAGGCTCGGGAAGCAGCCGAGCACTTCTGCCCCTGGTATTCAAAAGCGCCGCGGACAATGGCTACCGAAACCTCCTGCGGATCGGATGAGGGATGGACAAAGATGAAATCCTTCCCTCCCGTTTCGCCCACGATTCTGGGGTAAGAACGATAGGATGCCATGTTCTGGGCTGCCGTATGCCACAGGCTGTTGAAGGTATTGTTTGAACCGGTGAAGTGGATTCCGGTCATGTCGCGGTGCCCGAGCACCGTCTTCCCGATCAGGCTTCCCGCCCCCGGGATAAAATTGATGACGCCATCGGGCAGGCCGGCCTCCTGGAAAATCTTCATCAGGTAATAATTCGAAAGCAGCGAGGTGGTTGCCGGTTTCCACACGGAGGTATTCCCCATCAGGGCCGGGGCCATGTTCAGGTTCGAAGCAATCGCCGTGAAATTGAATGGGGTCACCGTGAAAACAAATCCTTCAAGCGGGCGGTATTCGATCTGGTTGATAATCCCGGGCTGCGAATGAGGCTGCTCCTTGTAAATCTCGGTGAGGAAATAGGCGTTGAAATTGAGAAAGTCGATGGTCTCGCAGGCAGCATCAATCTCGGCCTGGTACGCGCTCTTTCCCTGTCCAAGCATGGTGGCTGCATTCACCACCGAGCGGTATTTTTTCGAGATCAGTTCCGCCGCCTTCAGCGTGATCGAAACCCTGTCGACCCACGGAAATGACTCCCACTCCCTGTGCGCCCTCAACGCAGCCTCCATGGCCATCCTGATCTCCGGCTCACCCGCCTTGTGATAATTGGCAAGCACATGCTGGTGGTCGTGCGGCATGACCACTTTCCCGGTATTACCCGTACGGATTTCCTTGCCGCCAATGATCAGCGGAATGTCAAGCACCTCTGAGCTCATCCTGTCAAGTTCGGCATTCAGTGATTTGCGCTCCTTGCATCCGGGGGCATAGCTCAGCGTATGCTCGTTCTGCGGACGCTCAATATTAAATATGGCATTGTTCATATATCAGAATTTTAGTCAGCAAAATTAAGGATAAAAGCGATATGTTATATTTTGCATATCGGTCGTAAAATTTATGTTGCAAAGGTACGATTTTATTTAGAATCATTCTAAGTTAAATTCTGCCCGGCAAGTTCCTGTTTCCTGTTTTTGAGGAAAAACGCAAGAACAACGAGTGAAGCAGAGAGGAAGGTCATGACAAGGAAGGCAAAGCCAAAGCCTTTGGCTGACCCCGGGGTGGCGGCCGAAATGGCGCCCACCAGTGCCGCGCCTGTGAGCTGGCCAATGGATACAAAAATAACGAGAATCCCCTGGGTGGAGGCCCGTTCAATGGCCGAAACTTCGTTGAGCATGATGTAGTTCAGCGAAGCGCGCATGGCCAGGCCGAACCCAAGGCATGCTTCGGCAGCATAGTAGAGTAGGATGTTCGCTGAAAGCAGGCTGAGCAAAAACAGAGCGACGGAAGCGATGAGCAGCCCGGTGATGATGATGATCTTCGAGCCGATCTTATCTACCAGTCGGCCATTTACCGGCGAACCGATCGCGGTGGCAATGACAACCGGCAGCAACATGAAACTGGCCTTTGACGGTTCCACGCCAAACAGGGCGACTGCCATCTTTGGGAGGAAAACAATGCCCGACTGGAAAAGCCCCAGTCCGAAGGCAATAAACCCGACGATCCTAACCTGCCGTGATTTGAAAAGTCTGACATTGAGCACAGGTTCTTTCGAACGGGTTTCAAGCATCAGCAATACAGGAGTCAGCAACACCGTTAGAGCGATGAATGGCAAAACCGACCAGGAGGAGAGGCTGTCGCCGATATGATGGGTATCGATGTTATTCAGGGCAAGTGTAAAACTTGTAAGGATGATGGCCATCAGGATGATGCCAGTCCAGTCAATATCAGGCACTTTTTCAAGCCGGTTCGACGGCAGCAGCCTTGCCGCGAAGATCATGAGCATGATGGCAATCGGCAGGTTGATCAGGAACAGCACGTTCCATTCGAAATACATGAGCACGATCCCCGCCATGAAGGGGCCCAGCATAAAGGCCAGTCCGAACACCGCACCGATCATCCCCAGTGCCCGGCCACGCTTTTCGATCGGGAAAATATCGCCGATGGTAGCTGAAGCGACCGGGAAGATGCCGCTTGATCCGAATCCCTGAATAGCACGGCCGATCAGCAGCATCGTGGTGTCGTGCGAAAGAGCAACTACGAGTGAACCCATACCGAAAATGGCTACTGCCAGAATATAGACCCATCGCCGGCCATAGGCATCCGACATTTTGGCCATGAGTGAGATCCCGACGAGGTTGAACAGCACATAGATTGAAAAAATCCAACTCAGGTCGCGCGCTTCGACGTGCAGCGCCTTTTCAATGGAAGGAATGGCGGGCCCGACAATGGAAATATCCAGCGCACCCATAAGTACCCCGATGAAAAGGAGGATGAGGATGGCTGTGGAATGTTTATTCTGGGACATAAGTTAAATGGTAAAATGGTAAAATGGTAAAATGGTGAAATGGTGAAATGGTGAAATGGTGAAATGGTTAAATGGTGAAATGGTAAAATGGTTAAATGGTGAAATGGTGAAATGGTAAACGGGTGAACGGGAATGCCTGCAAAATTAATCATTTTAATGGGTTCGGGGAAATAATGGATAGGCCGGTTTTTGCATATCGGTAAAAATCTTAAGTTTGCAGTATAATTGAGGATTATGGAAACGAAGTTCACCAAAAAGCTTTCGGATGTGCAGCTCCACTATAAGATATGGATGTCGGATGACCGGGAGACGGGCATTATGGGTGATGGCAAATGGAAAATGCTCAAGCTGATCGAGGAAAAAGGATCGATGAAGGCTGCCTGCGACGAACTGGGTTATACCTATCGCCGGACCTGGGGAAACCTCAAGAAAATCGAGAAATTCTTTGGGTTCCCGCTCCTGGAAAAGCAGCGCGGCGGCAGTGAGGGCGGGCATACAGCGCTGACCGAAGAGGGAAAACGTCTTGTTAGGGCTTTCGATGCATTCCATAAAACCGTTGACGCCCATATTCAGCAGGGGTTTGAAACATTTATCAGGGAATTGAACAACCAGCAGTAAAACCAATCGCATTATGAAAAAACTGTGCTTTAGTTTATCTTTTATCCTGTTAATTTGCATATGCTGTTTTGCCCAAAAGCCACAGCCGGTTTCAGGCGACCTGGTGATCTTTCATGCCGGCAGTCTTTCGGTTCCGATGAAGGACATTGCTGCTGCATTTAAAAAGCTGCATCCAGAGGTCAATATCCTGATGGAATCGGCCGGCAGTGTTGAAAGCGCCAGAAAAATCACGGAACTCAACAAACCGTGCGACATCATGGCCTCCGCCGATTACAAAGTGATCGACAACATGCTGATTCCCAAATTTGCGGACTGGAACATCAAATTCGTTTCCAACGAGATGTGCATCGTTTACAGTGAAAAATCGCGTTACGCCGGTCAGATCAATGACAAGAACTGGTTTGACATCCTGCTTAAAAAGGATGTTGCCTTCGGCCGTGCAGATCCGAACACCGATCCCTGCGGCTACCGTTCCCTGATGACCCTGCAACTAGCCGAAAAATATTACAGGAAACCCGGTCTCGCGAAAATGGTGACCGATAAGGATCAGAACTACATGCGGCCCAAAGAGGTCGACCTGTTGGCGGTTCTTGAATCTCAATCGGTCGATTATATTTTTCTTTACAAATCGGTGGCAATCCAGCATAACCTGAAATACCTGGTACTGCCATCCGAAATAAACCTGAAGGATCCGAAACTCACCGATCTTTACAACACCGCCATTGTTCCCATCAACGGCAAGGAACCGGGACAGAAGGTGATGATGAAGGGAGAACCCATGATTTACGGGATCACCATGTTAAATAACGCCCCCAACAAACCTGCCGCGCTCGCCTTTTTGAAATTCCTGCTTTCGAAGGAGCAAGGGATCCGGATCCTGGAGAATGACGGGCAACCATCGGTAATCCCGCAGCAAAACCCGAATTACGACAAAATACCTGCCGAACTGAGGCCATTCATTAAAAAGCAGCAATAACCGGACCGCCCCCTTGAATCGCAAAATCCACACTATCCCATTGCCCGGAGCCTGGCATTCGCTGGCTCCGACAGTAATTTTTAATTTTTAATTTTTAATTAATTTGATCTCCCGCTTCTCCGCCATCCACCTGACCTTCCTCCTCCTGGGTTCCCTGATCCTGCTATTCATCGTGGCACCCCTGGCGGGAATGTTTCTGAATACAACGCCATTACAGGTTTTCGAGACGGCCCGTGAAGCGGAAGTAAGGGACAGCATCTGGCTTACAATTTACACATCGCTGGCAGGGACCCTGGTGTTTTCGGTAGCGGCCATCCCGCTGGCCTACATCCTGGCCAGGAAACAATTCCCGATGAAAAAGATCGTGACCGGCATTATCGACCTGCCGGTGGTCATTCCGCATTCGGCGGCAGGTATCGCCCTGCTTGGTTTTGTTTCGCGCGAATCGGCCCTTGGAAAGGCGGGTTCGGTCGTTGGGCTCGACTTCGTAGGCCATCCTGCCGGCATTGCCATCGCCATGGCATTTGTCAGCATCCCGTTTCTAATCAATGCCGCGCGCGATGGTTTTTCAGGCGTGCCGGTGCGGCTTGAAAAAGCAGCACTTACTTTGGGAGCATCGCCCTTCCGGGTATTTTTTACCATCTCCTTGCCGCTCGCCTGGCGGAACATCCTTTCCGGACTGATCCTGATGTTTGCCCGCGGGATGAGCGAATTCGGGGCCGTGATCGTGGTGGCTTACCACCCGATGATCACCCCGGTGCTGATCTATGAACGGTTCGGATCTTTCGGACTGAAGTATGCACGGCCGGTGGCGGTTTTGTTCATCCTGATCTCGCTGGCTTTGTTTGTAGTGCTGAGGTGGGTAGCGAAGGAAAAGAGTAGTGAGGTGGCGAGGTAGCGAAGTAGCGAAATTTGGAAATGGTGAAATGGTGAAATGGTGAAATCGTGAAATGATGTTAGAGGTTAGGAGGGTTTCGAAAAGTTTGGGGAGTTTCAGCCTGAGGGATGTATCTTTTTCGGTTGAAAAGGGGGACTATTTTATCCTGTTGGGTGAATCGGGTGCGGGGAAATCGGTGGTGCTTGAAACCATTGCCGGGCTGATGGTTCCCGATTCCGGGACGATTCATTATAATGGCCGGGATATTACACGGGAGAAGATCCAGAACCGCCGGATCGGGCTGGTTTTCCAGGATCATGCCGCCTTTCCTCATCTAACCGTGGCGGAAAACCTCTCTTATGCCCTCTATGGTGCGCTCATCAGCAAATCAGAAAAAGATGAAAGGGTTAAAGCCATCGCCGGCGAACTGGGCATCGGCGAACTGTTGGCCCGCAAGCCGGGCTCCCTGTCCGGCGGAGAACTTCAGCGTATGGTGCTGGGACGCACACTCATCCAGAAACCGGGCATCCTGCTCCTTGACGAACCGCTCTCCTCGCTCGACACAAGGCTGAGAAGCGACCTCCGCACGCTGCTGCGTTCCCTGCACAGGAACGGACAAACGATCCTGCATGTCACCCACGATTATGAAGAGGCCCTTACGCTGGGAACCCGTGTGGCGGTTATTCATCAGGGTTCGATCATCCAGTCGGGGACCCCTTCGGAAGTGTTTCAAAGGCCGGCATCGGAATTCGTGGCGCATTTTGTGGGCGTGAAAAATTATTTCCCGGCTAAACTCGAAACTTCAAACAACACCTCCTACGCTTTCACGGACAACAATTTCGCCGTTCGCATCGTTACTGATATCCCCTCCGGCGAGGGCTTCGTTCTGATCAGGGGGGAGGATATCCTGTTATCGGACACCCCGGTTGAAACCAGCGCCACCAATAATTTCCAGGGAACTGTCCTTGAGATTATTAACAACGCGTATGGAACCGACGTGATCATCGATGCGGGTATTGAACTGCATGCACTGGTAACACCTGATTCGGTTGAAAAACTCGGCCTTAGGGCCGGCAAGACCTGCTGGGTGCATTTTAAGGCAACGGCGGTGAAGTTTATTAAAAGGTAGCGAGGTGGCGAGGTGGCGAAATGGTGAGATCGTTAAATCGTGAAATCGTGAAATAAATTCGTCATTTGTCATTCGTAAATCGTAATTCAAAAATCGTAAATCGTAAATCGCAAATTCCCATGGTCGCATTTGAGGAAGCACTAAACACCGTATTGACGCAGGATTTCGGATCGCCGGGGTGCGAAAGGGTTGGATTGTCCGATTGTGCAGGGAGGATACTGGCTGAAGATATTTTCTCGGATATGGATATGCCACCGTTCGATAAATCTGCGGTTGACGGGTATGCATGTCGAATAGCGGATGTCAACTGGTCGCCAGTCATGCCGGCAGATGCAGTCGTTATAAATTCAGAAACCATCAACAGTGGGTTACCACATTTTGCTTCGTTGCGGGTCATCGAAACGATCGCGGCAGGGAGCATCCCGAAAAAAACCATTCTGCCCTTTGAGTGTTCAAAAATAATGACCGGCGCAATGGTTCCCGAAGGTGCCGGTTGTGTTGTGATGGTAGAAGATATGGAGATGCACGGAGATAACCTCGTGAGGCAAACCGTGGAACTGTCCTCAAAAAATATTTGTTACCGGGGTGAAGACATCAGGGCGGGCGACCTTGTGCTCGGCAAGGGTGTCACCATTACACCGGCCCATGTGGCGGTACTTGCAAGCGTAGGCGCTACAAATCCCCTGGTGGCAAAACTCCCACGGGTTGGAATTATCTCCACGGGGGATGAACTTGTGGAACCAATGGTTTTGCCTGGCCCGGCCCAGATCAGGAACTCGAATGGCTGGCAACTGGCTGCCCAGGTGATGTCGGTTCCGGCGGTTTCTGCCAACCTGGGAATCGCACCCGACAATGGCCCGGCCCTGCGTACGATCATCGACCAGGCCCTCCTAGAAAACGACGTGGTGCTGCTTACAGGCGGTGTATCCATGGGTGAATTTGACCATGTCCCTGAAATCATGTTGGAAGCCGGTGTGGAGATCCTGTTTAAAAAAATTGCCATTCAACCGGGAAAACCAACGGTTTTTGGCCGTAAAGGGAACAAGTTCATCTTCGGCCTGCCGGGGAACCCGGTCTCATCGTACGTGCTCTTCGAAGTGCTTGTCAGGCCTTTCCTTCGCCGCATGATGGGCTGCATGGATAATCCTTTGGAACTGACCATGTCTGCAGGGGTTGATTTTTCAAGAAGGAGGTCCGACCGCAAATCGCTGATCCCGGTAATCATCCGTGGAGGGAACGTCTTTCCTGTCGATTATCATGGATCGGCTCACATTAACGCCTTCACAAAAGCCAATGCAATCATGATCATGGAAGTCGGAACACAAGAAATTAACAAAGAGGAAGAGGTGCATGTACGACCGCTATAACCGACCGATTACCTACCTTCGCGTATCGGTCACCGACCGGTGCAACCTCCGCTGCACCTACTGCATGCCGGCCGAGGGGGTTAAACTGCTCAGCCACCACGATATTCTGAGTTTCGAGGAGATCGTCCTCGTGGTCACGGAGGCGGTTTCGCTGGGCATCACCAAAGTGCGGATCACCGGAGGCGAACCCCTGGTTCGGAAGGGGATCATTTCGCTGGTCGGGCAGATCTCAGCCATCGGGGGTATCCTGGATTTCGGCCTGACCACCAACGGCATCCTGTTGCCAGGTTTTGCATCAGCCCTTGCCGGCGCCGGCCTCCACCGTATCAACATCAGCCTCGACACCATCGATCCTGTTAAATACAAGGCCATTACGCGTGGCGGTGATATCCTGAAGGTGTTTGAGGGAATTGAAGCAGCAAAAAAGGCCGGGCTGGACCCGGTAAAAATCAATTGCGTGGTGAGAAACTCTTCGGATGAGCCCGATGCGGAAGCTGTAAGAAACTTCTGCCGGGAAAATGGACTTCAAGCACGGTTTATCCATGAGATGAGCCTGGCCGATGGCTGTTTCACCATCGTTGAGAACGGCCACGGGGGCGATTGCCCGAACTGCAACCGTCTGAGACTTACCGCCAATGGCATGATCCGGCCCTGCCTGTTCAACGATATGCAATTCAGCATCCGCGAACTTGGAATACGAGAGGCCCTCGAAAAAGCAGTCGGTCTGAAACCTGAAAAAGGAGGGGTGAGCATTACGGGGGGATTTCATAATATTGGAGGATGAAAGGTGGTGAGATGTGCTGATGTGATGATGTGATGATGTGATGATGTGCTAATGTGATGATGTGCTAATGTGCTGATGTGCTGATGTGCTGATGTGCTAATGTGCTGATGTGATGATGTGATGATGTGATGATGTGATGATGTGATGATGTGATGATGTGATGATGTGCTAATGTGATGATGTGATGTTTTGATGATGTGGAAATTAAAAAACTGTAGATTTTTGAAAAATGAAACCGGCCACCTGTCCACCTGTCCACCTGTCCACCTGTCCACTTGTCCACTTGTCCACTTGTCCACCTGTCCACTTGTCCACCTGTCCACCTGTCCACCTGTCCACTTGTCCACCTGTCCACCTGTCCGCCATTTTACCATTTTACCATTTTCCATATCAACCTAAAAAAACCAAAAAAGTGTCACCAAAAAAACAAACGGGTCTCTCCCACGTCGATGAGCATGGCAAGGCCAACATGGTGGATGTAAGTGTTAAACCTGTTCAGCTTCGCACGGCAAAAGCCAGGGGACACATTACGCTCAGCCCGGAGACGCTGGAAATGATCCGCGACAACAGGCTTAAAAAGGGCGATGTGCTCACGGTTGCCGAGATCGCAGGAATCCAGGGAGGAAAACGCACCAGCGAACTGATTCCGCTTTGCCACCCGCTGGCTATTACAAAACTCGATGTCAAAGCCACCCCCGACGAAACCGGCGTAACGGTTGAAAGTCTCGCCAGGTGCACCGGCCCGACCGGCATCGAAATGGAAGCCCTCACCGCTGTTTCAGTCGCCCTGCTGACGGTTTACGATATGTGCAAGGCCGTCGACAAATCCATGGTGATCAATGACCTCCGCCTGGTTGAAAAAACAAAACAAGACCTGGGATGAACTCGTATTTTAATATTTTAACCACGAAGGCGCACAAAGGTCACACAAAGGCGCAAAAGGGTTTATTGTCCTGCTATACGTCTTCGGACGGTTTAATAATGGCGTAATACATACGTGCCCGACATATCAGGGGACTATTATCAGGTAATTAGTTTGCAATCAGCTTTTTAATTTTTAATTCTTAATTTTTAATTAATTTTCAATGCCCCAACTTAAGATTATCTCCGTCAACATTTCCTCCCAAAAGGGAACGATCAAAACGCCTGTTGAACAGATCGGGCTGACACATTACGGCGTTTCAGGCGATGCCCATTCCGGGCCATGGAACCGACAGGTCAGCCTGCTGGGAACCGAAAGCATCGCCAAGTTTGAAAAAGATGCCGGCCGAACGGTCTCACCCGGCGAATTCGCCGAAAACATCACCACGGCCGGGATGGAAATCTGGACAACACATCCCCTCGACAGGTTTTCCTGCGGGGATATCGAGTTGGAGGTCACCCAGATCGGGAAGGAGTGCCATGGCACAAGTTGCGCCATCTACAAGGAAGTCGGCAACTGCGTCATGCCCAAAGAGGGCATCTTTTGCAGGGTGCTGAGCCCCGGGATCCTCACCGCCGGGATGGAACTTGAATACCATCCCAAAGTCTTCCGGATCATGGTTATCACCCTCAGCGACCGCGCCAGCTCGGGTGAATATGACGACAGGTCAGGCCCGCGCATAAAGGAGCTGGCAGAGACCCATTTCAACAAATTCAACTTTCAATATTCAATATTCAATTTTCTTATACCCGACGATCCCGGGAAACTGCATGAGCTGCTTGACAAGGCAAAGGAAGAACTGGTCGACATCGTGATTACCACGGGAGGCACCGGCATCGGTCCGCGCGATTTCACCCCGGATGTGGTAAAAAGCATGCTGGATAAGGAAATTCCCGGCATCATGGAGATGATCAGGATGAAGTACGGAACCGACAAGCCGGCTGCGCTTGCAAGCCGCTCCATCGCAGGCGTGATGGGAAAATCACTCGTGTTCACCCTTCCCGGCAGCGTGAAGGCCGTCAATGAATACATGGCCGAGATCTGCAAATCCCTCAATCACCTGATTTACATGCTCCACGGCCTCGACACCCATTAAAACGAAGGACGAAGGACGTAAATCGTAAATCGTAAATCGTAAATCGTCAATCGTAACTCCCCGGCTGTTTTATCATCGCGGTATCTTCGCATGTCTCAAATTCCATCTGCAGGGTGGTGTGGGTAACGCCGAAGTTTTCCTGCAACAGGCGTTCGATTTCCGCCATCAGGCTGTTCGACTCGCTCAGCATCATGTTCCGGTCGGTTTCAACATGCGCCTCGAACAGGATGTCGTGATCCTGGAGCTGCCAGCAATGAACATGGTGAATATTTCTTACCTGCGGATGACTTTCAACCAACATCTTGATTTTAGTAAGGTCGATCGTTGCAGGGGTGCTCTGCATCAGGATACCGACCGATTCCCGCAGAATCCTATATGCCTGGATCATGATAACGATGCTGATCACCACCGTCAGCAAAGGGTCGATCCATGCCATTCCCGTGTAGTAAATGAAAACGGCCCCTGCGATAACCGCCACCGACGAGATCGTATCGCCCAGCAGGTGCACATAGGCTGCCTTCACATTCAGGCTGTGTTCCGAATCGTGATGGAGGAACAGCATCGAGCATAAGTTCCCGGCCAGCCCCACGATGGCTATCACCAGCATAAGCCCCGGTTTTACCGGTTCGGGGTGCAGGAAACGAACGGCCGATTCATAAATCAGGTAGAGGGATATCCCGGTGAGCAGCGCGGCATTGATAAAAGCCGAAAGAATCTCAAACCGCTTATAGCCAAATGTGCGGCGGGCGTCGGGTTTGCGTTCGCCCACCCGGTTGGCTGCCCAGGCCAGCATCAGGGCCAGCGTGTCGCTCAGGTTATGGATGGCATCGGAAACAAGGGCGAGACTGTTTGACACGATGCCTCCGGCAATTTCCGCAACGGTGATCATCCCGTTCAGAACGATGCTGATCAATAACCTGCCCGACGGATCATGATGAGGGTGTGCGTGCTTTTCCATGGACCAAAAGTAAACAATTTTGTTACGATCCGGGACCAGGGAAAAAAAGCACCCTTAAAGATCCCGTATCAGGAGTAAAATTTATAACTTTGAAAGTCGAGGTCATTTACCCGGGATAAAACAGGGCACCAATGTCTCAAAATAATAGAAAAACCCCACAATTTCTTCCCAATTTGGGATTTTTTCCAATCCGGGGATTTTGACATGCGTCTTTATACCTGATTATCAGCGCATATGTCTTTTAGCAAAAGTTTGGCATGCTATTTGAATATTACCTGGCATTACTCACCCAAAACCTTAATCACGATGAGCAACAATATTTTCAGCATCCTGTTCAGATCCGCCTCGGTCATGATCGCCGGTTTGGCGATGGTTCTCTCCATCTCAGGTTGCCACAAAGCACCGGTATCCGGCGACAATAATCCTGTAACCCTCGATCAGATCGTCGTTTCCCCCACCTTCAACTGGGCTACAACGCATAACGTCGACATCTCCATTTCGGCCAAAGACAACCTCGACACCCCCATCGAAGGCGTCAGGTTCACGGTGTACACTGCCAACCCCGATTCGGGAGGTGTTTACCTCACCAGCGGCATCACAGGCGCCGACGGCATGCTGAAGGCCATTGCTTCCTTATCCACCGACATGAACAAGGTGACGGTCTTCAACAATTTCCTGGGACTGATCCGCCAGATGGAAGTGCCGGTAACCTCTGAAGGAATTGTAGCTGCCTTCGGCGGCAAATCTCCTCCTCCTGTCGCTATGAAATCAGCAAGCGACCACCATATCCTCAGCCCGAACACGGTGAAATGGGTTTACATGAGTTCTTACAACAGCCAGGGCGTGCCAAACAATCTCATGCCTTCAAACGACCCGGTAAGCCAAACCCTGCTGCACGACATCAATGTCGCCCTCCCGGAGTATAAAAATGAGGTGGCCGCCCACCCGGAATGGTTTACGCCATCTGTTACCAATAACCTCGACATTATTGCCTCGTCGGATGTGTATATCACCTACATTACCGAGGGTGCCGGCTGGACGAACAGTATTGCTTACTTTACATACAATACCAATCAACCGCCCGCTACAGCCGCACAGATCGACACCATTCATGTTATGTTCCCCAATGCCAGCAATACCGGCAGCGGCGGCGGACTGAATCCTGGCAACAAAATTTTTCTGGGTCATTTCAATGCCGGCAAATCGATCGGACTCGTTGTGGTGCCTCACGGATGGAATGGCAATGGCACAAACCCAGGCAGCGATGTATGGTATTCAATTCCTTCCTTCAACACCACCGACCCCCTCATGCTGAAACACCTGCTCCTGTTCAAGGATCCTTCGCGCCAGCAGATCCTGTTCTCTTTTGAAGACCAGGGCAAATACCAGGGCGCCGACCTGGATTGCAACGACGGGATATTCTATATAACGGTGAATCCGCTCTCGGCAGTCAACACCACCAACATGCCTGTGCTCGCCACCACGGTGATCGACTCCGACCACGACGGAATCCCCGACAATTCGGATGATTACCCGAACGACGGAAACAAAGCCTTTAACAATTATACCCCGTCAAAAACAGGCTTCAGCTCCCTGGTGTTTGAAGACCTCTGGCCCGGTAAAGGCGACTACGATTTCAACGACCTGGTAACCTCCTACCGTTTCAACATGATCACCAATGCCCAGAACCAGGTTGTGGAGATCGACGCCACCATCATTCCCGAAGCCATTGGCGCCTCATACCACAACGGGCTTGCATTCCAGTTGCCGTTCGCGCCATCTATGATCCAGAATGTGACCGGGTCGAGCCTGAATCACGGTTATATCACCCTTTCGGCCAACAAAACCGAAGCCGGGCAGTCAAAAGCCGTCGTCATTGCCTTCGACGATGCCTTTGATAAACTGCGTCCATCCGGTTCAGGATTTACCGGCTCGAACACCGTGACAACTGCCCCGTATGTTACACCGGATACAGTAAAACTGGTCATCACCATGGCCACGCCGGTTGCCCTTGCCCAGGCAGGAACCGCGCCCTTCAACCCCTTTATCATGGTCAACGGCGTGCGCAGCCACGAAGTGCATCTGCCCGATTACGCACCAACCGACAAGATGGACCTCTCCCTCTTCGGAACAGCCAACGACGACAGCAAGCCCGCGCAGGGACGGTATTACAAAACCGCGAACAACCTTCCCTGGGGGCTCAATATTGTCGAGAAGTTCACCTACCCCATCGAGAAGGCCGCCATCAACACAGGCTATTCGGAATTTACTTCCTGGGCTGAAAGTGCAGGGGCCACCTATCCCAACTGGTACAAGAACCTCGGCGGGTACCGGGTAGTTTCAAAACTCTACTCCCACTAATCACCGTTGAACAAGGGTATTCAACACTCCTCCCTGCAATGATAAAAAACCTGCAAATCATGAATTTGCAGGTTTTTTTTTGTGCCCTTTCCGCACGGGAAACCCATAACAGGCCACATGCAGCCGGAATAAATTTATTTGTACATTTGAGCTAAAATACAAAATGGTCAAACATTAACAATACGCATTGTCTCCCTGACCAGTATTTTCAAATGATTCAGCAAACCACCAACCAAACTGCCTTTACTATAAATGTTCGAACAAACCTTTAAAAACATCGATGACATCCTCCACAAAGACGCTGGCTGCGGCAGCGAACTCGATTACGTGGAGCAGACTTCATGGATACTCTTCCTGAAATACCTCGACGACCTGGAGAAAGACCGCAAAACCTCCGCCGAACTCTCTGGCACCACCTATTCCTACATTATCAGCCCAGAGTTCCGCTGGGAGGCATGGGCATGCCCGAAGAACGGAGATGGCAAGCCGGACTTCCACAAGGCTCTCAAAGGCGATGACCTGAAGGACTTCGTTGATCACCAGCTATTCCCCTACCTGAAGCGGTTCAAAGCCGAGAAAGCCGACACCATCGAATACAAGATCGGGGAGATATTCAGCGAGCTGAAAAACCGGCTGCAAAGTGGCTACAACCTGAGGGAGGTGATCAACCTGATCGACGAGCTGCGATTTCGTTCCCATGCCGAAAAGCACGAAATGTCGCATCTTTACGAGGGCAAGATCCAGAACATGGGCAACGCCGGTCGTAATGGAGGCGAATACTACACCCCCCGCCCCCTGATACGCACGATCGTAAAGGTGGTGGCACCATCCGTCGGGGATAAGGTTTACGACGGTGCAGCAGGGTCTGCGGGCTTCCTGTGTGAAGCTTATGAGTTCATGAAGGAGAGCAAGCGGCTGACCACCAAAGATGTTGAAACCCTTCAAAAAAGTACCTTTTACGGCAAGGAGAAGAAATCACTTGCATACATCATCGGGATCATGAACATGATCCTGCACGGCATCGAAGCCCCGAACATCGTGCATACAAACACGCTGGCTGAAAATCTTGCCGATATCCAGGAACGGGATCGTTATGATATCGTGCTGGCAAACCCACCGTTCGGGGGTAAGGAACGTGCGGAGGTGCAGCAGAACTTCCCGATCAAGACCGGCGAGACAGCTTTCCTGTTCCTGCAGCATTTCATTAAAATCCTCAGGGCTGGCGGCAGGGCCGGGGTAGTGATCAAAAACACCTTCCTGTCAAATACCGACAATGCATCCGTGAGTCTGCGCAAGCTGCTGCTGGACAGCTGCAACCTGCACACGGTGCTTGACCTGCCCGGGGGGACGTTCACAGGTGCAGGGGTGAAGACGGTGGTGCTGTTCTTTGACAAGGGTGCGCCAACCCGCAAGGTCTGGTTCTATTCCCTCAACCTGGATCGCAACCTCGGCAAGACCAACCCGCTCAATGAAGGCGATCTGGCTGAGTTTGTGGAATTGCAGAAGACTAAAGCGGATTCTGTAAATTCATGGTCGGTGGATGTTGCCGGTGTGGATACCAGCACCTACGACCTGTCGGTTAAAAATCCCAACAAAAAGGAAGAGGTTGCCCTGCGTGATCCGAAGGTGATTCTGGATGAGATGCTAGCCCTAGATAGGGAGAGTGCAGAGATATTGAGCAAAATAAGGGGGTTGGTATGAGGAAGGGGTGGGAAGTAAAGCAACTTAACGATATATGTGAATTCAGCAATGGTCTCTGGACCGGGAAAAAGCCTCCATTTACCGAGGTTGGCGTCATACGGAATACAAACTTCACAAAGGACGGGGAGTTAGATGATTCGGACATTATTTACCTCAATGTTGAACAAGGGCAATTTTTAAAACGAAAGTTGCAATTTGGTGATATTATCCTGGAAAAATCTGGAGGTGGACCAAAACAGCCAGTAGGTAGGGTAGTTATTTTTGATAAGGTTGATGGGAATTTTTCCTTTAGCAATTTTACTTCGGTAATTCGGATCACTGATAAAAGAATTTTATATCATAGGTTCTTGCACAGGTATCTTTATCATCTTTATACGTCAGGGGTGACAGAGAAGATGCAAAGTCATTCCACTGGCATAAGGAACCTGAAGTTCGATGACTACAAACAAATTACTGTCCCCATACCCTCACTCCCCGAACAGCAGCGCATCGTTGCCTCAATAGATGAATCCTTTGCCGCCATTGCCCAAGCCAAAGCTAATGCCGAAAAGAATCTTGCCAATGCACGGGAAGTTTTTGAAGCATACTTGAGAGTCGCTTTTGCATATAAAGCTCAAGGAGCACATGGTGAACCATTAGAAAATTTATGTGAATTGATTGTAGATTGTGAACATAAAACTGCACCGATTCAAGAGACCGGGTATCCCTCAATCCGTACACCAAATATTGGGAAAGGGTACTTAATTCTGGAAAATGTGAATAGAGTGTCTGAAGAAACATACAGAGAATGGACACGACGAGCAGTTCCGCAAGCAGGAGACTTGATCTTAGCAAGAGAAGCACCAGCTGGGAATGTGGCAATTGTGCCAGAAAACTTAAAAGTATGTTTGGGACAAAGGACTGTTCTCATTCGCCCGCTCAGGAATCAGTTAAACCCTTTATATTTGGCATTCTTACTACTTTCTAAGGATGTTCAAGAAGTGTTATTGTCAAATTCAAGAGGTGCGACAGTGACCCATGTCAACATGAAGGATATACGTGCATTTAAAATCTTTGCCCTTATATCACTGCCGGAACAACAAGCGGTAGTTGACAAGCTCAACTCTTTATCAGCCGAAACCAAAAAGCTCGAAGCGATCTACAATCAAAAACTCACCGACCTCGACGAACTGAAGAAATCAATCCTTGAAAAAGCCTTTGCCGGAGAATTAGGCACGCTGTAAGCAAAAAGAATATGACTAAAGAAGATATTTTTGAAGACTATTTGAAAGTGTGCAGCATGAACGCGCCTGTAAAAACTAAAGTAAAAATGCTGTCAGCCCTATTTTCAACCTACCCGGACCAATGGCGTGTTGTGGGTATCACAAAACAAGCGCTGATCATTTTCAAAAAACATAAATTCACGCGGCAATCCAAAATGGGGCTTAACAGGTCGCATTTCGTTGGCCGGACGAAGATTTACACGGAAATGATGAACCATCATTTTAAGAATTGTGATGAATGGTGGGACTTTTATTTCGAAAACGATAAAACCATCCTGGCAAAGGCATCCGAAAACCTGAAATCATCGTTCTCCGAAGTTTACGATATGCCGGCAAATCCAAAAATGTTCATGTCGGGAGGGTATTCATGAAAGCATGGGGATCGGGAACAGAAATTCTTACAAAATTATTTAAGGAAAAAATAGCTTCATAGAAAACGCTCGCGGTTGACGGGTGCAGTCAGACAGGCTTGCCAAAGCAGTCATTAACAGAATACAGTAAAATCTATGAACAATAGAGAATCAGCAAAAAATTAATCTGTAAAACTAAACAACAAAAAAAGATGGCAAACTACAACGAAAAGTTAAACATTTTGTTTGACAAATGGGAAGCAGAAAGTATTGAAAACGGGTTAACCGGTTTTTGTCGCGATGGTTTAATGTACAAATACGGAGACAAAAAAAATGATGTTGATGAACTTTGGGACAAGTCAAAAAATCGAATTCTGTTTTTGCTCAAAGACCCCAAAGAATACAGTGGTGACTCTCGTGAATGGTTGCAAATAGAAGAAAATCAACAGCTACGAAGTCAATTCCTCAAGAAACTTGCTTATGTGCTCTACGGTCTCTCAAACGTGAAAGATGGAAAAACAGCAGATTTTTGGGATATAACGCACGAACAGTTGGTAACATGTTTCAACGAAATACCTTTTGCCTTTGTGGAAAGTAAAAAGGAGGCAGGTAAAAATGAGATAAGCGGCAAGGAGTTGGACAAATATATCAACGATTACGGCGATTTTCTTTCGGATGAAATAAATATTCTTAAACCTAATATTGTTATTTGTTTCGGCGGTTCCCAGCATCATTTTGCTCTTACCAAATTGTTTAATGATGTTGAAACAATTGATAAAAATATTCATATTGACAATGAGACAAAAACTTTGATAATTTATTCGTATCACCCGAGTGCACGAACATCTTATGAAAGTTTTTACGATGAAATAATGCGACAATATGGCAAGTTCTTAGCCCAGGAATCAAAATTTAAGTGAGACAAGTTTGTTTGGAAAAATTTGCGAAATCTGACAACTATGCATCGTTAAAAAGTCAATCGTAGGGTGTATGGAATTTGATGAGGAATTCATTAAAGTAACAAGCGTAAGAAAGTGTATAAAAATCGCATATAAAGTTTATAAAAAAATACCAAGCTATTGATATTTAATAATATATATAAACCATGAACGAAGCAGAAACCCGTGCAGAACTGATCGATCCGCAGCTACGGCAAAGTGGCTGGGGTGTGGTTGATGGTTCACGCATCCTTCGGGAGCATCGTATCACCGCTGGCAGAATCCAGACGGGTGGCGGGCATGGCAAACCCCTGATCGCAGACTATGTGCTGGTCTATAAGGGTCGTAAACTTGCTGCTATTGAAGCCAAGAGCAACCTGATTGAGGTGTGCGAAGGTGTCGCACAGGCAAAGAATTATGCTGAGAAGCTGCAACTGGACACCACCTATGCCGCCAATGGCAGGGAAATTTACCAGATAGACATGACCAGCGGCTCGGAAGGGTTAATCTCCCGTTTCCCCACCCCTGATGAACTCTGGACCAAAACCTTTGAAATCCGGAACCTCTGGCGGGATAAGTTCAGCAATGTACCGTTTGAGAACATAGGCGGCACCAGGGACGTACGGTTTTACCAGGAGATCGCCGTAAACAATGTCATGGCGGCTGTAGCTGAAGGCAAACAGCGCATCCTGCTCACGCTGGCAACCGGTACGGGCAAAACCTTTATCGCCTTCCAGATCGCATGGAAGCTTTTCCAGACCCGATGGAATCTCAGGCGTGACGGATCACGCCGTCCGCAAATCCTGTTCCTTGCCGACCGGAACATCCTCGCCGATCAGGCTTTCAATGCATTCTCTGCATTCCCCGAGGATGCGCTGGTGCGTATCAGTCCACGGGAGATCAGCCGCAAAGGCGGTGTGCCGACCAACGGAAGCATCTTCTTTACAATCTTCCAGACGTTCATGTGCGGAGAGGAGAATACCCCGTACTTTGGCGAATACCCACCCGACTTCTTTGATTTCATTATCATTGATGAATGCCACCGTGGCGGGGCAAACGATGAAAGCAACTGGCGGGCGATCATGGAGTATTTTTCCCCTGCTGTCCAACTGGGTCTGACAGCCACACCCAAGCGCCAAGACAATGTCGACACCTACCGGTACTTTGGGGAGCCTGTTTACATTTACTCCCTGAAGGAGGGGATCAACGACGGCTTCCTTACCCCCTTCAAGGTGAAGCGTATCAAGACCACCCTGGACGATTACCTTTACACTTCGGATGACGATGTGATCGAAGGCATGGTGGAAGAGGGCAAACTTTACAGGGAACCGGACTTCAACAGGATCATAGAAATCAAGGAGCGGGAAGCCAGGCGGGTTCAGATCTTCATGAACGAGATCAACCAGAACGAGAAAGCCATCGTGTTCTGCGCCACCCAGGATCATGCCGCAGCGGTCAGGGAGTTGGTGAACCAGATCAAAAAGAGCAGGGAACCGAATTATTGCGTACGGGTAACTGCCCATGACGGGGCACTGGGGGAACAGTACCTTCGGGAATTCCAGGACAACGAGAAATCCATCCCCACCATCCTCACAACGTCGCAGAAGCTATCCACAGGGGTTGATGCCCGAAATATCCGATCCATCATCCTGATGCGCCCCATTAACAGCATGATCGAATTTAAGCAGATCATCGGCCGGGGAACACGCCTGTTTGACGGGAAGGAATATTTTACTATCTATGACTTCGTGGATGCTTACCACCATTTTGCCGATCCTGCATGGGACGGGGAACCGTTAGCACCTGAAGCACCTGCGGGAGGAACTACTGACCCTAAACCGCCCAGAGAGCCCAACCCCCAGCCCCCGGAGCCACCCGAAGGCAACAGGAAGATAAAGATCAAGCTGCGGGACGGCAAGGAGCGGGAGATCCGGCATATGGTCTCTACCTCATACTGGAGTGCTGATGGCAAACCCGTCTCAGCGGAAGAATTCCTGCTGAACCTTTACGGGGTGCTGCCTGATTTCTTCAAAAACGAAGAGGAGCTGCGGGCCATCTGGTCTGATCCCATTACCCGCAAGGCTTTCCTTGAGAAGATTGCCGGTATTGGCTTCGGCAGGGAAGAACTGTCGGCCATGCAGAAGATGATCGAAGCAGAGGACTGTGATTTGTTTGATGTACTGGAGTATGTCTCCTTTGCCCGCCCAAAGATCACACGGCTCAATCGGGTGGATAAGGCGAAGGAGATGATCTTTCAGGGGCTGGATGACAGGCACAGGGAGTTTCTGGACTTCGTGCTGAGCAAGTATATTGAGTCGGGGGTGGATCAGCTGGATCAGGAGAAGCTGCCGGGCTTGCTGATGCTGAAGTATCACGCTATCACTGATGCTACGGAGCATCTGGGAGGGGTGGATATGATCAGGGCAACGTTTTTGTCGTTCCAGAAGCATTTGTATGCGGTGGGGGCGGCGTGAGATTGTCAGATTCTTTTCCTTCGGAAGACAAGTAACTATGATCCAGCATTAAAGGCCAATACAAAAATGAAGAATCTAATTCTGAGAATCTCCTTGCTTCTTCTTTTTCTCATCCTTTTTGTTTCAACTGAATTGTATTGTCAATTTTTGCCCGAGGTTATACAAAAACGTATCCCGGTCCGAATAGAGATTAAAAATGATTCCGGGTCGTGGTCTGGTGCTGGCTTTTTATTAACTGAGGATTCCGTTAACCTTTTTCTGGTAACAGGGCGACACCTGATAATGACTAAATCAAAAGGTGACAGTCGAACTATGCCCTTTAAGAGTGATGTCATGTCAATCTACACAAAGGTCTGTGAACCATTTGAAGGCAGAAAAAACGATCGCTGGCAAATCAATTTAACATGTTTGAAACAAAAAGGAGCCATTGCGGAGAATATAGATAAAGACATTATAGTTGCTTTGATAGGGCAACATGATGCAGGGGGCAAACATCTTATTACCCTAAATAGCTGCATTAGTGGAAGTGAGAAATGTGAGTGCAATTTTAAAGGTACTGTAAGTTTAAGGAAATTTGATGATCTGACAGAGGCAATGGATTCCTATATATTAGGATATCCAAAATCCATACAACTTGACGATTCCGGCAGATACGTAAAATATGATTTTAGTGAGCCATTGATAAGAAAAGGTATTGTGGCAGGGAAAGACTTTAAAAACAAAACGATTGTGGTAGATTGTGCTGTTTATCCTGGAAATAGCGGAGGACCTGTATTTTGCTACTTCAACAATATCCCCAATCTTATTGGTATGGTAATTGAGAGAATTCCTTTCAAACAAAATGTATGGGATAAGGAAAACCACAAGAAAGATGACAACATCTGGATAAATTCCGGATATTCAATAGTTATCCCCATTGATTTCGCTTTGGACTTAATTTCAGAAATCAAGAGCAAGATAAAAAAGGAGTAGGTTCTTGTGGGAATTTTGAAGGATAAGACCTGGCCAAAATACAAGTAAGAGACCTATTGGATTTTTGTTACAACTACTGCAGATGATTTGGTTTGGGAGGTAAAGATACACGAGGGTATTGTTGTGTTATTTCTCCTTTAATTACAACTACTGATAGTATTTTAGCACTTAACATTAAAAATAATGTTACAATTATCAAGTATTAAATAAAATTCACTATATTTGTAACATTCAAAACCTTCCCAAAACCACCCACCATGAACCAGATGATAATTATAGGAAAAAACATACAGCTATTAAGAAAAAAGATGGACCTAAGCCAAGATGTATTTGCCAAATACTTAGGGATTACACGGGAAGAGGTTAGTTATTATGAAAATGGTCGTCGATTAATGCCATCTGCATTAATTTCTAAGGCGGCGGCACTGCTTAATGTAGACGAATATGACCTTTTCGAGGAAGATCCCGAATTTCAAACCGTTAACCTCGCACTTGCCTTCAGGGCTGACCAGATTGTACAGGATGACCTCCCCATTATAGCCAATTTCCAGAAAATTGTCCGAAATTATATCAACATGAAAAAAAAAATTGGCAATGAATAATTTGGTAGTTGAAAAAAAAGCCAACGAATTTAGGAGCCAATGCGGGTTGGGGGGAAATGATCCAATCCGCATGCGAAGCCTCCTTACAAAACTTAATGTAATTACCCAGTTTAAACCTTTGGGAGAGAACTTTGGTGGGATGTCCATAAAAGTCAGTGATGGGCCTGATACAAAAAGGTTCATCCTTGTAAATAGTTCCAGAACCACCGGTAATCAACACTTTACTATTGCCCATGAATGTTATCACCTGTACATCCAGAAAGATTTTATTTATAGTATTAGTCCGGTTGGGTTGTTTGAAAAAAGGTCAGGTGAAGAGTATAACGCTGATCTCTTCGCTTCCTATCTCCTCCTTCCGGAAGCCGGCATTCAATCGTTAATTCCTGATAACGAGCTAACTAAAAATAAAATTACACTGAAAACCATCCTCAAAACAGAACAGTATTTCGCATGTTCCCGGTTAGCATTATTATACCGGTTAAAAGAACTAGAAATTATTGATCAGTCACATCTAAGCAGCTTTTCAACTAATATTAAACGAGGGGCCCTTGAACATGGATTTTCAACAGACCTTTATGAACCAGGAAACAATAACATCGTATTAGGTGATTATGGATCAGTTGCTCGCGATTTATTTGATCGAGAAGAAATTTCTGAATCCCATTACTTCTCATTGTTAATGGATCTTGGAATGAACATAGATGAAATTGAGGATCTTCAAAACCACCAAAATGGATAGAAGCATCCTTATTGACGCCGATGTTATTTCTCATTTTATCTCCGCTGGCGAGATTGAACTCTTCCCAAAAATTTTTTCAAATAATACGATTTTCTTACTGGACAAAGTTTATGATGAATTAGCACGTTTTAATAAGCGGAAACCCATAATAGACAATATGCTTAGTTCAGGCTCACTGACTATCCTCCCATTTCCAGACGACCAACCAGAAATAAGTAAAGAATACGCATACATTAAGAAAAGTCTTTTTAAAGGTGATGGTGAAAGTGCCTGTATGGCTGTAGCTCGATACAAAGATAATATCATTGCAAGTAGCAATCTAAAAGATATCAGTCATTACTGTAACCTGCACTCAATTGATTACCTGACAACGATGGATTTCCTTTGTGCGGCGCTTGATAAAAATCTACTCAGCATGAATGAATGTGATGATTTTATAAGCAAGGTCATTTTAAAGGGTAGCAAACTTCCTGTTCTTAAAATGAAATTATATAGATGTCGAAACATTGATTTCCTTGTACACCAACATTAAAATAGTCTCGAGTTCGCCTCCAACCCTCCCCCCTACCCTCCAAACTAAGGCATAAAAAAACCTGTAAATCGATGATTTACAGGTTTTTTACTTGGTTTTATGTACCCCGGGCGGGACTCCTTGATACTTTCATGAATTTAAGCCTGCTGAAATGAAATCATTGTTTATCAATACTTTATATCGGGTCTCTGAATGGGATTGCATGTGTAAAAATGATTTTTCATAATATTTTGGGTACTTTATTTGGGTACTCTATTTTATTCTATCTTTGCCCGACAACATTGAGATACACGCAATCTACCATGGCAAATGTACATTTTTATTTAAAACCGGGTCAAAAGAATAAAAAGGGGCAACAGCCTGTTATAATGAGAATTACGCATGACTATTCCCGAACTATCATTTTTGTAGGTCATGCAGTCCACAGCAAATATTGGAGCCAGAAGAACGAAAAAGTTAAACCTCCGCATGCCAACGAGGAAACGAATCATCATGAGGCAATTAATGCCACCATTGAAGCATATTATAAACGGGCAACCGCTGCCCTTGCCAAGGCCATTTCGGAGAAGATACCAATTACTGAAGCCTATCTTAAGAATTCCATCACTTTGAAAGAGGAGAAGGGAACCACAAAGGCCTTCTTTGGCATTTTCGACGAGTATATTGAAATGAGCAAACCTATCCGGGCTCCAAGGACGATCACCGGCTATAATACCGTTAAACAATTCCTGATGGATTTTGAAGAGGCATCAGGCAAAAAGATTGACATAAACACGATTGATAATTTATTCTTTGACCGGTTCCGGACCTATGCATTCTCAGTCCGCAAAGTCCAGGACAACTACTTTTCAAAAATCGTGAATGTTCTCAAATCGTTTATGAACTGGTCTTACGACCGAAAATATGCAAAGACCCTCACCCACAAGAAATTTTCAACCCCCGAAAGAGAAAAAGAGATCATCTATCTGACGAAAGATGAATTATTCGATTTGCTTTATCACAAATTCGAATCAAAAAAATTGAGCCATGCACGGGATTTATTCTGCTTCATGTGCTTTACCGGACTCAGGGTTTCTGATCTCAGGGATTTAACACAGGAACACATTAAAGAAAATGAAATTCAAAAAACAATTGTAAAAACCCAAAAAATTGACAGGATCCCACTAAACAGGTTTGCTAAAGAGATTCTGTTAAAATATAAGGGGGATGAAGTGTCGGTGTTCCCTAAAATTTCATCGCAAAAACTAAATGATTACATCAAGGATTGTTGTGAAGAACTCAAAATGAACGAACCGGTCAGGATTCAACAATTCATCGGGGGCAAGGTGAAAACCGTGGTAAAACCTAAATATGAATTTATCACCAACCATGTCGCCAGAAAAACCTTTGTCACGCTGAGTTTTATCTTTGGGATGGATACTAAAATCATCAAAAGCATTACAGGGCATAAAAAGGACAGCAGTTTTAACAAGTATATTAAAATTGCCGAGGAGTTCAAGAATGTTGCCTTGAAATCTGCTTGGGACAAACAAACGGCGACTGAAAAGCCGAAAGCTTAGTTCTGGCTCACATCAAATATAATTCTCAGTCCACGATATTCAATTGGGAATAAATCAACGAAAGCCAATTGTGAAATTACGCGAGAATTGATCGATGAGGTCTTCCTCCCGATTTATCAACTTGACCCAAGAAACGGATGACAATGTGGTGACGATCGATTTTATCGATAGATTCATTTATTTTTCAATTTGTTGAAAAAAACGGCCCATTTGACCACCACCTGCCGGATTAAAATAACCACCGTCTGATCCTGTTTTTCATCACCTTGTTTTGTGATACATGACTTTGAATGCGTAAGCATTGCCAGGTCTTTTATCATTTATCCGAAGTATAAATAAACGACCGCTTTCATTTACCAACCATCCGGTTCTCACTGAATTTTCAATACCATCAGGAATTCCCTGCCCAAGCCTGCCTAAGTATTCCCTCATCTCCTGGTCAAGACATTGGGGAACAGGTTAATAAAACCTTTACCAACAAAACGGTATCTATAAGGCAATAATAAATTTTACATATCACTGATTTTCAATTGTGTTTGATTTTCAGAAATTTACCTTTCCCTCCATATTCTATTTAACTTCCTTGTAATCTATTCGTTAGAATTGTCCTTTACCAAAGGGATTGCAGCCAATACATTTGCCTCAATCTAAAACAAATTAATCCTATGGAAAGTCCAATAATGTTTATCCAAGACAAGAAAGAATTTTTTAACCTGCTTGATGAATGGGAAGCTTCAAAACAACCCGCTCCGAAAAAGGAGGTAAAAGAATCTGACGAAATTTATCTCTCCCAGGCAGAAGTTGCCAGGTTCCTGAGAGTATCGATGCCGACACTGATTTCCTGGAAGAAGGCAAGGAAAATCCCATTTTACCAACATGGCCGGAAAATCCTTTTTAAAAAATCTGAAGTACTCGATGCCATGAAGAGTACGGTGTTATAATCCAACTACGAAACTGAAGTTTAATGTAAAAAAAATGATCCAAAAACAATCTGTTGAAGATGTCCAGAAGTTAAGCATTACCGAGGTTATCGGTAAATATATGACCCTGACCAAGAAGGGAACAAACTACCAGGGGCTTTGCCCCTTTCATACAGAAAAGTCTCCCAGCTTTTCTGTTACCCCCTCCAAGGGGACCTACAAATGCTATGGATGCGGCAAGACAGGTGATGCGATCAACTTCGTGATGGAGCTAAAGCAACTTGATTTCCCATCGGCCGTAAAGGCCATTGCAGCTGATCACAATATTAATATCGTCATGGAGAATGATTCTGCCGAAACCAGGGCGAAGGCAACTCACCAGGAACTATTGTTTTCAGCCAACAAGCTTGCCTTTGAATGGTTCCGGAAAAATCTGAATCATAAGGAGAATTCCACAGCCTTGGCATATGTGAAAAGCCGCTGGAATGATGAAATGATTGCTGCCTTTGGGATAGGTTTTGCACCGGACAGCTGGGATGGCCTTAAAAACCATGCAAAGACCAATGGCATCCTGGAAAATATTCTCCTGGAAACGGGTTTGTTGTCGGAGAGCGGCGGAAAACGCTTTGATTATTTCCGGGGGAGGATCATCTTTCCGATATTCAATGCCAGCGGCAAGGTCATCGGGTTTACCGGTCGGGACCTTTCAGGAAATAAGGATACCCCGAAGTATTTTAATACCCGGCAGACCGAAATTTTTACCAAGGGTAAAAACCTGTTCGGACTTCACCTGGCTTATAAAACTATCAGGGAGCAGAAATCCGCTTACCTGGTTGAAGGAAATGCCGATGTGATCCGCATGCACCAGATAGGGCTGACCAACACGGTCAGTTCCGGTGGAACAGCCCTGACCCTTGAACAGATAGCAGAATTAAAACGATACACCGGCTCAGTCACCCTGATCGGGGACAGCGATAAACCCGGTCAGGCAGCCGTTATAAAAAACGGGAAGATGATCATCGAAGCCGGAATGTTTTGCAAAGTGATCCCGTTGCCTGCCGACGGAGAAAAGCAAGATCCCGATTCATTCTTCACCGGTGTTGAGCAATTCGAAACCTATAGCGCTAAGAATACACATGATTATATTGTATGGCTGGCAAGTGAACAAAAGGTAAAGTGCAATAATCCGGAGTACAAAACCCATGTAATAGATGAGCTGTCTTACCTGGTTACGCGCCTTCCCGTTTCATCGCATGGCATCTATATTGAAGAACTCGGCCGGCTGATCAGGCCGAAAAAGGCATGGGAAGATAGGATTCGTCAATTACTGTCGGAAGAACCAAAAGAGGAGAAAGCAGACCACAGTCAGGATATCCCAAAGCACGTCAACCTCTCGGAATGGGAGAAATATGGCTTCTATATCGACAACAACTGCTACTATTTCAAATGCATGGGACATCCAAAGAGGGGGAGTAATTTCATCATGGAGCCTTTGGTCCATATTGCTTCGGTAATCAATTCAAAGAGGTTGTACAGGATCACGAATACGTTTGGATTCATTCATGTGATTGAGCTTCTGCAGAAAGATATGATATCACTGAGCAATTTTAAGCTTCGGGTTGAAAGCCTGGGCAACTTTTTGTTTGAAGGAACTGAATCCGATCTCAATAAAATCAAACGGTCACTTTATGAAAATACTGAGAGTTGTGTCGGGATTGACCAGCTGGGATGGCAGAAAGCCGGGTTCTGGGCATGGAGCGACGGCATTTTCAATTCAAAGTTTATGCCCACCGATTCTAATGGTATTGTAAAGCATGATGACAAAAACTACTACCTCCCTTCTTCAAGTGACATTTATAAGTCAGAAGACGGATTGTTCGTATCGGAACGCCGGTTTAAATTCACCCCGGGGGAGATATCCCTTAACGATTACTCCGAAAAGCTGATTAACGTGTTTGGCGAAAATGCCATCTTTGGCTTGTGTTTTTATTTCGCCTCGTTATATCGCGATCATATCGTTAAAATTTTCGGTTTTTTCCCGATTCTAAACCTTTTCGGTCCAAAAGGAGCCGGAAAGACCGAACTGGCGATCAGCCTGCTCCAGTTCTTTGGTCATCAGTCAAAGGGGCCCAACATCACCAACTCCACCAACGCAGCCCTGGCTGATCATGTAGCCTTGTTTTCCAATGCAGTCTGCCATATTGATGAGTACAGTAACAACCTTGAATATGAAAAAATCGAATTCCTGAAAGGTTTATGGGATGGCACCGGCCGTACGAGGATGAACATGGATAAGGACAAGAAAAAAGAGACCACACGTGTCGATTGCGGGATCACGCTTTCGGGCCAGCAAATGCCGACGGCTGATATTGCCCTGTTTTCCCGCCTAATCTTTCTTTCATTCAGCATTGTTGAATACACCGATGTTCAAAAAGCTGCCTTCAATGAATTAAAGGGATTGGAAAAACTTGGCCTTACTCACATTACCCATGAGCTGCTGCTCCACAGGGAGCAATTTGTCCGTGAATATTCCAGTAATTATTCTCTGGCATCTGTCGAACTGAACGATGCCCTTAAACATGTGATGATCGAGGACCGCATTTTCCGCAACTGGCTTGTTATTCTTGCAGCCTACAGAACCCTAAGAGAGGTCATTACGGTACCATGGGAATATCCCAAACTCTTGGAAATGGCAGCAAAACTCATAATCCGGCAGAATAAGGAAACCAAAAAGAGTAATGAATTGTCGATATTCTGGGAAATTGTCGAATTTCTCACCAATGATGGTCAGATCAAGGATGGTGTTGATTTCAAGGTCTTGACGGTTTCAAAACTAAAGACCGATATAATAAAAATCACATCAGATTGGAATCCACCAAAGAATGTACTTTTTCTAAATCCTTCCAGGGTATTTCAGCTTTACCGGATGCATGGGTTGAAAACCAAAGAGAATATCCTCACAATAAAAACACTTGAATATTACCTGGCAAACTCGAAGGAATATCTTGGCAGGAAACATTCCTGCAGATTCAAAGTGCCAAACGACCAAAGGGATGTCGAAGATGATGTACTGGAATTTGATCGTAAGGGGAACCCGATAAAAAAGAAAAAAAGCAAGGTAGCAAGCGCTTTTGTTTTTGAATATGATCCTTTACCCATTTCAATCCTGAATATCAATGACAATCAGTTGTTTGAATCAGACACAGAGGAGTCAGGTGATGAACCACCCTCCTAAAAGACAATCAGGGCTCAGACAGGGCAGAAAACAGCGGCTACACCGGCTACAAAAGCTACAAATATATAATATAATAATAATCATATAGTTAAACTAATAAATTGAATCTTATCTTTTACTACAACAGGCTACATTCAGCTACATTTATTTGCTCCGGCTACACTTTCCTACAAATTATACGCTATTTGCTACAATATAAAATATTATAACATTGATTAATAACATGTTAACTATTTGTAGCCAGTGTAGCCGGTGTAGCAGGCAAAACATATCCTATAAACAGAGAATTTACTTTTTTTCTTTAGTGGTCCCGGGATCAAAACATACACTTGTGATCAATATAGGTATCGGGATGAGCATTGAATCTGTTGACAGTTTATTATAGACAGGATGGGGATCACCAAGTCGTCTGTCATCAGTCTAATTATTTTCATAAATTTTATCTCTTATTAAGTCTGATTGGTTTGGATAGATAATGGACCATGATTTCCTTACAATTGTAAGTTACAATCCCTGCGGCATAAGTGAACATACTCACTTATGCCGCATTTTTTTTTCTGATTTGGACTTTACGATACATGGAATTTTGATTATAACACCCAACTATAGTTGGGGGAGCATTTCATATATCCTCAATTTTCCCCTTTTAACAATTGTAAACGCGATAGGGCGTGGCGTGGTCTACTGACAGTCAAACCAGAAAAATCAGGGCATATCAAATGATATATTACAGATATTAAGCTAATTAGCCAATTATCCACTGGAATAAGGCCTTTTTATGTAAGACGATGATTATCAACTTCTTTCCTTTGTGAGCTCAAAGGAAAGAAGCAAAGGAAAGAGCTCCCCTTCCCTATTCTCCCAAACCATTTTTGAAATATGGCCTACCTGAGCCTATAACAATTATTAATACAGGGAGCACCATCGCTGTTACAATTTTCAATGTATTGCTTTACTTCCCTGACTGAGTTTTCAAAAAATCAGGTACCAATTCTCAGGATCAATGCAAACCGGATAAAAACGTAAAAAATTTTAGTCATTCACAAGTTCAGACCCCTATAAACCCATATGAACACATGCACCCCTGTTTCATATATCTCTAAATTCAGCCCCTCTTTACAATTGTAATCGCCACAGGGCGGGGCGTGGTCTGCTGACAGCCAAATGACAAAATAACGAACATTTACAATCTTATTACATTGAATATAAGCATGTTAACAAATTGTTGATGACAATCACCTTTTTTTAGGTCAAATGCCTGAATTTCAGTTCTTTTCTTTGTTAGCTCACAGAAAAGAACCAAAAGAAAGAGCTTCGAATATCCCAGCCTGAAAATCCCGATTGTAACAGCTTTTTCTTTGATTAGGCAGGGCACTGAAAAAGCTGGCAAAAAGAAACCCCAATTGGCCGTCGCACGGTTTAGCTCGAAATTTTGCCACAAAGTTACCTTACGAATAAGTCGCTCTTAAAACAGGGAGCTTAAAACTGTCAAGGGCGACCTCCTGCAGGATCAGTCGCTTTCAGGGTATTCATTCCGTAAGGCCGGAATGACCAACCCCCTGTGACATTATTTATTATTCCAGGTTATAGCCTTTGGCGTAAAAATTTCATTCCTAATTCTAAAACACACGCCAGATGAAAGCATTAACTCAAATTACCCGTCAGCAGTCAATCGAAGAAATCTTTGTCCAGGAACTCGATTCGATATACTACCCTGGTTATGCAGAACAGATCATGGATACCCAGCCTGAGAAACTGGAATGGGAATTGAAAGAATTCCAGAGCCAGTTCTCCAAAAGAAATTAAATGCCATCACCGAGGCCGGCAGTTCCGATTCATCGGAACTGCCGGCTTTTTTTATGGTCGCTTCCGCAATGTGAAATTTTAGTGATTTTTGAATCAGGATGCTTACACAGGCTGTTATGATAATAAGGCAAATACCGCAGGAAGAGACGTATTGAGATTGATGTGAATTTAAATTATCTTTGCAAAAACAGTCTTATGCAACAGCATATTCCTGAATCATCCATCAACATCCTTCCTATTCTGGCTCAGTTTAAAAACCGGGCACAGGGGATTTATGGCCGGAAATTGAAGAAGGTAATATTATATGGGTCCTATGCAAGGGGTTTGGCCAGGCAAGATTCTGATATCGATCTGATGATCGTACTTACAGAAATGGAATCAGCTTTTACCGAGATTGAACGGTTGAATGATATAAAATTCAGTATTGGTCTTGAGAATGACATCTTCATCTCTACAAATCCTGTTTTAGAAGAAACATTTATCCATTCTACATTGCCGATTTTTAAAAACGTAGCCAGGGATGGTATCGAAGTATGAACGAAAATGTTATTGTTTTTCTTGATAAGGCTTTTGAGTGCCTGGCAGATGCTACTGCATTACTGGAGAAGAATCGATATACTGCCACCCTTTCAAGAAGTTATTATGCCATGTTTCATGCAGCACAGGCTGCGTTGATTTCACAGGAAATAGAGGCATATACCCATACCGGCGTCAATGTTCAGTTTCAAAAAACCTTTGTGAAAACCGGGAAATTCCCCCTTGCATTTGGGAAGACCTTCTCGAAAATTCTTGATCAGCGATTAAAGAGTGATTATGAAATCGGGTTCAAGGCTTCTCCTGATGATGCAAAACACACCTTGGATGAAGCCACAATCTTTGTAACAACCATTCGGGATTATCTTGATACAATTGTTTGTTAATTTACGATCGGAGCAATGATATAAAGCAATTTATCATCCCGCAACTTCCGGCCTTGATCAACGTCGGACGCTACCTTCACTAAATCCTTTCCAATACCGAACTCCTCAAGAACCCTGAAGGAGGCTTCCAAAACCATACCTGGTCTTTCCTTTTGATAAATATCAGCGCATCTCAGCAGACAATTGACTTTCTGCACCTTAATTCACTTTCATTCCGGTATGACTGTACTGTACCGGGGCGACTTTTTAAAGGAAAAAGTTGCAAAAACCCAACGCGGCAGAAAATCGAAATTCACAAAGTTATGCTTGTGAAAATATTGTCTCGCTAAACACGACCTCCTTTTGGAACCGTCGCCTTTCCGGTTCATTCAGATTCTTGTTGCACAACAATGCTGACCTGAATGTTTGCTTAAAATTTTCTTTCCGCATATTTCCTCCCGGCAAATTTCATTCACTCACCGCGGCCATAAGAGCTGTTTAAAACTATCCTATCTATGAAAAAGTCAGACAGAAAACCGGAACTTGCCCAGGAAAGCGGCGAACCTTACGAAAACAGAATCCCCATGCGGTACTGGGCGGAAGATGACATCCCGGGAAAGAAACTCCTTTTGAAAGGCACCAGCAGTTTATCGGATGCCGAACTCTTAAGCATTATCATCGGCACCGGCATTTCCGGAGATAACTCCCTGGACATTGCCAAATACATGCTCTCATCCTGCGGAAACAACCTCACCGAGTTCTGGAAGTGCAGCATTTCCGACATGCAGAAAACAAAAGGCATCGGCGAAAAATCAGCGCTGAAGATCGCAGCCATGTTCTCCCTTGCCCGACGTAAGAACGAATCAGACGTGATCGTCCGGAATAAGATATCCAGGAGCCAGGATGCCTTCGATATCTTCAACTCCCTCATGGGCGACCTGCCTTATGAAGAGTTTTGGCTGTTGTTGCTCAACCGCGCAAACCGGGTCATTAAAAAAGTCAAGATTTCTGAAGGCGGGATTTCCGGGACCGTTGTTGATCCAAAGAAGATCTTCCAGATTTGTCTAGAGCAGCATGCCACTTCAATCATCCTTGGGCACAATCACCCGTCAGGAACCGTAACACCCAGCGAAGCCGACATCAAGATCACCAAAAAGATCAAAGACAGCGGTTCGCTTCTTGATATTGCAGTTCTGGATCACATTATTATTGGAGATAACCGGTTTTATTCGTTTGCTGACGAAGGTGCCATGTAATCTTAATGCTCCGGTCCCTTTCGGAAATTATTCGGGAGGGATCGGAGTTTTAAATAATTTGAGCATTCCTATTTGTATTGTTTGCTGTTATCTCTAGAATAAAATACAGCACCAAATATTATCGTAACTTTAAAAAGTATTCTCAATCCTGTTTATTTATGGTTCATAGGTTACTTTTATTTGTGTTTATATTACTGACAATTATTCTAATATCTTGTAAAAATCATAAATTTTTTAATGACGAAAAATCTTTAAAAAATCAGGTGAATCTCATGGATTCAATAAAAAGTTTGGATTCATTATCGCTATGCTACAGAATCAAAGATAAAAAATTGGCGTTGCAATATGCCAGGAAATGCATGTCTTTAGCGAACAGAATGAACACTCCGGAAGCATTGGTAACAGCCTTAAACGCGCTTGGCAATGCACATAATTCTTCCAGAACCGATTCAAGTTTCTTCTATTATCATAAAGCCGTCCATCTGGCAGATTATTTTAATGTGTATAAGAAAAAGCCGCAGATTTTTCTGAATCTGGCTATGATCTATTCCGATGCATCGAATTTTTTGAAAGCTGCTTCACTGGTGGATTCAGCGATCACTCTTGCAGAAAATAATCACCAGCATGGTGTTGTTGCTGATGCCTATAATGCATTGGGATTAATCAGACTGGGTGAATACGATTCTCTTGGGGCGAAACAGGCTTTTGAAAAAGCCTTTGAAATCGGAAAGAATAATCATCTGGTTCGGCAATGTGGCAACGCTTTGGCAAATATTTCGTTGTATGAAAGAAAACCTATTGTCTCTGCGAAATACTTGCACCAGGCAATGCAATATTACCACGGATTGCCCGGAACAGAGGAGGAGGTTGCATCAGTCAACATTAATCTTGGGAACAAACAATCGGTTCCTGATTCTGCAATCCATTATTATATAACTGCTTTAAGAATTGCGGAGTCAGCAAGTATCGCCAAGGTGGCCATTGCTGCTTATAATAACCTGGCCTATGCGTACCTTGACAAAAAGAATATTTCAAAAGCCGAATGGTGCATCGAGAGTGCGATTCCATTGGCTGTTACGAGTGGTGATATCGACTGGCTCGCCACCTTGTATGATTCGTATGCAGATGTGCTGATTGCCGGCAACCAAACAGCCAAAGCGCTGGATTACCAGAAAAAAGCCTACGGCAGCAGGGTATTGGCCGACAGCCGGCGATCAGGATTGCAAGTCAAATTATTATCGTCCATGATTGACCTGCGGGCAAAGGATATGATGATCAGGGATCAGGAGATTGACCTGAATTTAAAACAAAGCGAAAACCGCTTTTTAAAGGTACTACTGTTTACATTTTTTATTACGATCGCCTCACTGACCTTTTTGCTGCTCTGGCTGAAACAGCGTGCGCGTTTGATTCGTGCCCGCGACCAGGTGAATGCTGCTTTAAAGATCATTGAACTGGAGGAGATGGAAAAACGCAGATTGGGTTTTGAATTGCACGACCACACAGGATACCTGGTTAGAACCATTGATCAATTTATCACCGGTTATCATTTCACCGATCCAAAGGAGAAAGAAGATATATCCGCAAAGATCTCCGAACTACGGACCAGTATCCGGAGGTTTTCTCACCATTTGAATCCCATTCATGTTCAGGATGAACAATTCCCCGATTTGCTGGCCGATCTGGTTAAAGATTTTTCACTTGTCACCGGAATCAAGGTTAAGTATTTTATCCCGGCGTCATTTCCGAAATTGGCTGATAATCAACTGCTTCACATGGTTCGCATTGTTCAGGAATTGCTTACAAACGCATCGAAACACGCGGCGGCCTCAAACGTTGGTATTATGGTTTCCATCGCCGACCAAAAACTTGTGCTGATATATGAAGATGACGGACCCGGGTTTGTTGTGGAATCAACCGGTGCTAAAAGTCTAGGATTTCAGAGTATCCGGGAACGTATCCGGCTGATGGACGGCAAATGCAAACTTGAATCGCAGCCGGGAGCCGGCACCAAATGGGAATTCCTTATCCCTCTATAGAAAATTGATCCTTTACCAAAAACAGAATGGCAGGAAATAAAGCGATACGACTGTATTATATCGACGATCACCAAGTAACCAGATCGGGGTTCCGTACGATCTTCAGGTCGACAAGAGATACCGTTACGGTTGTCGGGGAGGCAAATTCCGTCAGGCAGGCTCTTGAAGAAGCCGGCAGTAACCCTTTTGACATTATCTTGCTTGATCTGTGGTTCCCATCGGGCGATCCGTTGAACAATTTCTCGCTTCTGCGTGCGGCATTTCCAGACCATCCGATTGTGATCTATACGGGCGATCGTACCACCTTCTGGCAACGCAGGATGTATAAGGCCGGGGCAAACGGTTATATCGACAAAGATGCCGGTAAAACCGAAATCCGGACAATCCTCGAACAAGTCATGTCGGGCAGCCGGTGTTTCCCGAATTACCGGCCTGAAAACGAGTTTAAAAAGGTGATCGACGGTTACCGTGATGCCCGCTACAAATTGACAGAAGAGGAACTGCAAGTGGTTGCGCTCTTGTTGGATGGTTATCCATCATTAGCCATTGCAGAAAAACTGGCCCTTCACGCTTCAACCATTGACAAGACTCTCCGACGAATCCGTAAGAAGTTTAAAGTATCCACCAACATCGAACTTGTCAAAGCATTGCTTACCATGGATTCAGTCTAAGTATGGATGCCAAGGCAACCGGCTGTTTATTTATTTTTCGTTATGAAAACGTGTACGTTAACTGAATTTTCCCTCGATTTGCAAGACCTTTTTTTTACTTTCCTGTTCCTGAAATAATTCGTTCGGAACAACCTGGTAATAAAATCTTTAAATTTGGGATATAATCGCTGTTTTTTGGCATAAAAACCATCCTATAACAGACTCTTAGTCATTTAAATGCAAATCCCTATGAAAAAAATTATCATCATCACGATCATCGTTTTCCTCGCATGTTCAGCAATTGCCCAAACCTGGAACAGTATTTCGGTGGTACCCGGCGGTGAGCGGTTAAGTGCCGTCTCCTTTTCCGATTCGCTGTTCGGCATGGTCACAACCTCCAGGAATAAAATCTTTGTGACCACTGACGGTGGTTATCACTGGACCCGCAGTTATTATGACTCTGTCAATCCTACCCTTGAACTCTGTGATATCCGGGTGTTTTCACACACATATGCCATCACGGGGGGGTACCAGGGTATCATCCTGACCTACAACGGAACCTCCTGGACCTCCAACCCTACCGGCACTATCAAAAGGATCTGGTCGATTTACATGTACAATGAGTCCATCGGTTATGCTGCGGGCGATGAGGGGTTATTCATAAAGACGATCGATGGCGGCGCTTCCTGGATCGCCCTTCCCGGGTTTATCCTGAAGAACATCCAGTGTGTCAGCGGATCGGGGCCTGATCACCTCAAGGCGGTTTTAGGGGAGGGATGGGCAAAAGCGGCGGGCGGGATACACCCATGGTTCGGTTATATCTTTACCTCGAACGACGGGGGGCTGACATGGAGCGAAGAAATCTTACCGGCCCACTGGGTGAATGCCGTAGCGATGGTTAACGATTCAAGCGCCATCTTTTGCGGCACCAATTACGTGGATCAATCCTCTTTAAATGGCTATCCATGGATACGCTTTGCAAACGGCTATTCTTCTACACTTTATGGCCAGGGTCATAGTATTGGGGCCATTAGTATGGCTACGCCTGATCTGGGATTTGCCGTGGGTGCAAACCCGATTATTAAATTCTGCAGCGGAGGAATGACCCTGGAGGTGAATCCGACCAGCCACGGTCTGAACGATGTTGCTGCCATAGCCGATACCCTGTCGACAAAAGATTATTCGGAAAAGCATCTGAATGCCTGGGCAGTGGGCGATTCGGGGACGGTTTTGAAATATTCAGAAACAATTGTTACAGTAAGGGAACCCGGCAGCGACCCTGATTTTTCAGGTTTCGTTTATCCGAATCCAACCACCGGAATTGTACAATTAATGATCCCAAAGGAATATAAAAATGTTAACATTACGATTACCAACCTTACCGGGATGTCAATCATATCAAGGAATGTTTCTTCACCCGGACTGATTACGCTGGATATTACCGCTTTTTCTGACGGGTTGTACTTTACAAAACTTAATGTTGAATATAGAGATAAAAGCTATTACAGGTATGCGAAGATTGTCAAACACAGGTAACATTTAATCAGGATTTCAACCTGGCGCCAGTATTATTCCCAAATTATAAAGCAACCAATGATAAAACATTACTCAATGAAAAACTACATGCTGATCATCATCGCCCTGCTGCTCCACATAACAGCAAAAACGCAGGTCACCTTCGAAAAAATTATCACGTCAGGTTCAACCGAAACCGCCTGGTCGGTGATCCGGACCTTTGACGGAGGTTATGCCTTTTTGGGCAACTTCGGCGCCTCGCCGGGTTACGACCGGTGGCTGGTAAAAACCAACAACATGGGCGACACCTTATGGTCCAAGACATTCCGGGGGACCGGAGGTGACCTTGGCGACCGCGCGCTGGTCCAGGCAGTTGACCACGGTTTTACCTTCATTACCAACCGCAACGGCAAGGCCGGCCTGCTGCATGTCTCCTCATCCGGGGATTCGCTCTGGGAAAAGGAGCTGTTTTCAGGAATTGGCCTTTCAGTTGCCAGAACGTCATCCTGGAACTATATTGTGACAGGCCAGAATGCTACGGGTCCTGTCATTCACCTTGCACTCGCCGGAACGGATGGGAATCTTTCATGGGACAAAACCTACCATGTTTCCGGACCTTTCTCAGGGTGCAGGAGCTGGACGGTCATGGAGATACCGGGAATCGGTTATGTCGCGGCAGGTGAGATCATGAGCAACTATGGATACAGCATCCCTTTTGTCTTCAAAGCAGGGCCAGACGGAGACTCCACCTGGTGCAGGTCATATTCCTGGTTTATGGGTGCAGCCATCTATTCGGCCGATACCATCCTGAACGGTGATATCTATGTGTGCGGGATTGAACACAACACCGACGGCAATACCATGGTCATGCGGCTGAATGCCTCCGGCGATACGGTGTGGACCAGCGTCCAGACGGCTCCGCGAAGCCAGTTTTTCAACAGCATCAGGTCAACCGGCGACGGCGGGGCCATTGCCTGCGGCAGTTACAGTAATTCTTCTGATACCAGCAGGGTATATCTCACGAAATATTCGGCGGCGGGGTCCATTGCCTGGCAGAAGAAGATCGGCAATTATAAAAACTCCTATGGACTTTCAGTTGAACCGGCTTATGATAACGGCTACATCATCTGCGGACAGGTGCAGGAAACAGTATCGTCAGGCCAGCATGCGTTGCTGATCAAAACAGATGCAAATGGAAATTTTGCCGGGATTGAAAATCATAAATACGTAAATGGATATTATTTCTACCCGAACCCGGCATCCGATATCACAATCCTCAGCCCTGGCAGCATCTCAAACGGCAACCCGGTCATCATCCGGCTGTATGACCTGTTTGGGCGGGAAGTAATCACTTTACAAGCAACCCAAAGTCTGAAAGGATATACCCTGGATGTGGCCGATTTGCCTGACGGGGTATACCTGGCCGCCATTGAATCTGATGGGAGGGTGATTGAACGGGCGAAACTTGTCAAACATCATTAACGGGGCAACCATATTGCTTTATTCGTATCTTTGAATTGTAAATATCTTCTCCCCGGATGCTCCGCTATGGGATTATTTTCATTCTGTTGTATGCTGCCCTTGCCTGCCAGGCATCCGGTGAGAAATCTTTTCCCAAAACCTGGAGTGGTTTTATCGAAAACAAAGGCCAGGTCATTGATCAAAACATCAATTCCAATCCCGCTGTTCTCTATATGCTGAATACTCCCGGATTCAATGTTCAGCTACGAAAGGAAGGATTCAGTTATGATGTTTATGAAATTACTCATCCTAATAAAACTGATAGTTCCTGCCCAAATCCTTCTCCCGTCGATCATGATTCCCTTTCTCTTTCTTTTCACAGGATAGATTTTGACTTTCTTGATCATAATAAACCTGATATCGTTGCTGAAGGAAAATCAGCGGACTTTACCAATTATTATACTGCCGGAACATCTGCGGAGGGTATTTTGAATGTTCATGGGTATTCACGAATTATTTATAAAAATCTTTATGACAAGATAGATCTGGTCTGCGAGATCAATGAAAAGACACCATTCAAATATAGTTTCATCGTACATCGGGGAGGAGATCTTAATGCCATTAAATTCAGGATCTCAGGTGCTTCTTCCCAAGTTGATGTAAGAGGATCAATTCTGATAAATAATCGATTTGGAAAAATTGCTGAAGAAATTCCTGCCAGTTATGTGTTATCAATCGGAAGAAGATCTGAAGTAAATATTAAATTCAGATCTGCAGGAGAAAATCTTTACCAGTTCTCCTGCGAAGTATCTCCGGATTTTGATTCACTTGTTGTCGATCCTATTCCAAACCGTGAATGGGGAACTTACTTTGGGGGAGGCGTAAATGATTACTTAGCCGACTTATGCCTTGACGACCAATTCCTTTATTTTAATGGCACGACACTATCAAGTGCCGTTATCGCAACGGCTGGGGCATTTCAGGGCACCCTTGCCGGTACACAGGATGCATTTATTCAAAAATTCAAGACTGACGGCTCAAGGGTTTGGGGAACCTATTTCGGCGGAGAAAATATTGAATGGGGCTCAGGCTTGGATTTGGATAATGCCGGACATCTTGCGCTTACCGGGTGGACATCTTCCTTAACAGGAATGGCAACAACCGGATCTTATCAGCCTGTATATGGAGGCGGCAGTGAAGATGGTTTCATTGCCCTGTTCGACACCTCCGGACAACGAATATGGAGCACATATTACGGTGGATCTTCTCTGGATAATATATCAAGATGTAAATTTGATGGTCTAGGGAATTTATATGTCGCTGGTTCAACTCAGTCATCGAATAACATTTCTACGCCGGGTTGTCATCAGTTTACCTACAGCGGGGGGTGGAGTGATGGATTTTTTGCAAAATTTGCGCTGGACGGATCCATGATTTGGGGGACATATTATGGTGGTAATTTTAAGGATTATCTTTCTGAAATTGATATCGACCAGCAAGGAATGATAATTATTGCAGGACAAACCAATTCATCCAATAATATCGCCTCGACGGGCGCATACCAGGGCACACTGGGTAATCCGCCTGCCATGAATGGGCCCTACGATACATTCTTATGCCGGTTTGATCCTTCCGGTGTAAGACTTTGGGGGACCTATTATGGGGGAAATGGTATTGATTCTGATGTCGGACTGGGTATTTCTGCTGATGGAGTTATCCTTTTAAGCGGAAGCACCTATTCAACCGACGCAATGTCCTCTGCAGGAGCATATCAACCCTCGATATCAGGCCCGCAGGATGCATTTTATGCAAAGTTTGACCTCACAGGAACACGGTTATATGGTACTTACTTCGGTGGGCCTATGTACGAATGGAGCACGAATATTACGACTGATGAAGCTTCAAATGTATATCTCTCCGGAAGCACCTCTTCCGATGAAGGTATTGCAACACCAGATGGGTTTTTAACTACAAATGCCGCGACTGGTTTCTGGCCTAACGCCTTCCTGGTAAGGTTTAACTCTTCTAACCAAAGGGTATGGGGAACATACTATGGTGACAGCATCTCAACATGGTCTTACCGCGTCATCGTCCGTGTCGATACCATTTACATGGCAGGACCCACAAACGACATAAAGGGGATTGCGAGCCCAGGCGCTTTTCAATCTTCCATGATGGGTTCAGCCAGTGGTTTTGTGGTTAGATTAAATGACTGTTATGCTCCTGATTCACTTCATCAGATTACGGGACCTTTAACAATTTGCTATCCTTCATCCGGGATTATTTATTCGGTAGCGCCGGTTGCCAACACAACAGGTTATGTGTGGACTGTCCCTTCAGGGGCAACAATAGCCGCCGGCCAGAATACAAATGTTATTACTGTAGATTTTGGAACAGTTATGTCGCCTGGTTTTATTACCGTTTATGCCAGGAACCAGTGTGGGCGTACCAACACCGTTCAACTTTCAGTTAACCCGGAACCTGCGCCCGTCCCATCTATTTCTGGCAGCTCAGTTGCTTGTACCGGAGAAACAAAAACCTATATAACCGATCCAGGGAAATCGCTTTATTCCTGGACGGTTTCACCCGGCGGCACGAATGCCGGAGGAGGAACGATTACTGATAATTTTGTAGATGTTACATGGAATCTACCAGGCAATCAGTGGATCAGGGTAAATTATACGGATATCAATGGTTGCACTGCAAACCAACCAACAAATCAAAATGTAACAGTTACTTCAGGGGATTCCGTTAAAGTTTCAATTGCCGCTTCATCCAATGATATCTGCGCCGGAACTTCAGTCACATTCACTGCAACACCAACCGGAAGCGGAACACTTTCCTACGACTGGAAAGTGAATGGCATCAGCCAGCCCGGCAATTCTACTATCTTCAGCTACTCCCCGGTTAATAATGATATTGTAACCTGTGAACTGACATCTTCACTTACCGTTTGCATTTCAAACAACCCTGCAACCTCCAATGGGATCACGATGACAGTGAATCCAAACCTTCCTGTTAGCGTAACGGTGACTCCCACAATAAATCCTGTATGTGTTGGAACATCTGTGACTTTTACCGCCAATCCGACCCATGGTGGATCCCTGCCCGGTTACCAATGGAAAGTGAACGGGGGCAGTATCGTCGGTGCTACCAATTCAACATACGCGTACACCCCATTGAACGGCGATATTATAACCTGCGAACTAACTTCCTCGGATAACTGCGTTACCGGCAATCCGGCTCTAAGTCCCCCGGTAACCATGACTGTCACCCCAAACCCTGCCGTGACCGTTTCGATTACACCCAATGCCAATCCTTTCTGCCCGGGAAGCCAGGTAACCTTTATAGCTGTTCCCAACCATGGCGGCCTGTTTCCGACCTATTTATGGAAGGTAAATGGAAGTAATGCCGGGACAAACAGTTCCTCATTCACCTATGCACCCTTAAATGGAGATGTAGTAACCTGCGAGCTGACTTCCTCTGACAACTGCGTCACCGGCAATCCTGCAACCAGCGCTCCGATAACCATGACTGCGAGTCCAGTACTTGCAGTGAGTGTTGCGATCACGGCTTCATCAAATCCATTTTGTGCCGGCAGCCAGGTGATATTTACAGCAACTCCAAACAATGGCGGTCTGGTCCCGGCTTATCAATGGAAGGTCAACGGTAGCAATACCGGGACGAACAGCCCGTCATTCACCTACTCACCGGCCAACGGTGACCAGATATCCTGCCTCTTGAATTCATCGGCATCCTGTATAACCGGTAATCCGGCCTTGTCAAATATCATCACGATGACGGTCAACACCAACCTACCGGCAGGGGTTTCCATTTCAACGCCTACCAATCCGTTCTGCCCGGGAACATCTGTTACAATTACCGCAGCACCAACCAACGGCGGACTGACGCCGGTCTATCAGTGGAAAATTAATGGTGCAAATGCAGGAACAAACTTATTCACTTTCACCTTTAACCCTGTTGCCGGCGACAGTGTACGCTGTGTCATGACCTCAAACCTGAATTGTGTGACAGGTAACCCGGCCAGCTCCGGCAAGATCATTATGAGCGGCAACCCCGTTCCGAGCGTCTCCTTTACCGCGTGTTTCGACACGGTTACCATCCTGGGCGCCCAACCATTCAGTTTGCATGGAGGATTGCCGCTGGGAGGCCAGTATAGTGGTCCTGGAGTAAATTCGATTACCGGAACTTTCACCCCTTCCGTTGCCGGAACCGGGCTGAAGACGATCACCTATGGTTACGCAAATGTTTATACCTGTCTTGCGACTAAAACAAAAACCATCCTGGTCCTGCCCAACCCTTCCTTCACCTGCGGCAACAACCTGACCGACATCCGGGATAACAAGATTTATCCAACTGTGCAAATAGGATCCCAATGCTGGATGTCCTCAAATTTGGATTTCGGATTTCAGATTTCAGATTTCACCCCCCAAACCGACAACTGCATAGCAGAAAAATTCGTTCATACTTCATCATTCGTTAATCAATATTCGATATTCCAATGGGACGAACTCATGCGCTACCAAACTACTCCCGGCGCACAGGGCCTTTGCCCTCCGGGCTGGCATATTCCAACTGCTGCCGAATGGAATACTTTGCTTGCGTTTTACAGTGGCCCGTGAATGGCGGGCGGACCGATGAAGGATACCTTACTACTCAATGGTTTTAGGTCTTACCAGCAGGGCTTTCTTTATCTGAACAACCTTTGGGCCTTCACATCCGGGCTGAATGCGGGAGCAATGTATTGGACCTCGACTTCTTCGGGGACCGACCGGGCCTTGGCCAGGGGACTGAATATTTTTAATCCGAGTGTGTCAATGTATCCGTCATCCAGGCAAAATGCGTTTGGGGTGAGGTGCGTGAAGGATAGTTTATAAAAAGAAAAGTGAACAAACGACCCGGCATATGGTTTTTCATTCTTTTGGTCCTGGTGTTCTGCCAGGGTTCCATGCCGGGTTTTTCCCAGGGCGAATGGAACCAGTGGCGGTTTGGTGACAAAGCCGGTCTTGACTTCAACTTCACACCGCCGGCTGCTGTTTTAAACAGTGCGATGCAGACTCTTTATGAATCAGTTACACAGTCCGATTCGCTGGGGAACCTGCTTTTTTACTCTGACGGGCAAACGGTCTGGAATAAGAACAATGTGGTTATGCAAAACGGAACAGGGTTGTGGGGTTGGTCCATTCCTGAGGGCAATTTTGTGATTCCTGATATTGGAAGTCCCGGACAGTACTACCTTTTTACGATCAGCACCCACATTTTCCTGCCTTCCATGTATGGACTTTTTTATTCAAAGATCGACATGAGTCTGGCCGGAGGATTGGGAGGGGTGATCGCAGGGATGAAGAACATTTTGATCCCAGGCTCAGAAAATGTTTATACCGGAGTTTACGCCACTCGACACCAAAACAACAGGGATACTTGGATTATTGTTAGACCTGTCTCTCCTCAGGCATACTATGCCTACCTGGTCACTGAGTCAGGGATCAATACAACCCCTGTTGTCAGTTCGAGTATTGAGAATTATTCATGGCCCTCGTATAGTGGTCCAGGCATATATCCCAGATTATCAGAGGATGGGAATAAACTGGTCACAGGTTATGCACACGATACCATTCTTGAAGTATGTGATTTCAACAAGCAGACTGGGATCGTTCACCCGCTATTCAGGGGCTGGGTCGTTCACAGGGGCGTGAAGTACTTTCCCGGGTTAGGTGTTTTCTCGAAGGATTCAAGGTTTATGTACCTCTACGCCGGCTGTGTAACATACCCTCCGCTTGGCTATCCGGCAAGACTGGTGATACAATGCAATGCCCAGGCTATGGATTCCGCGCAGTTCGCCCAAAGTATGATCATTATCGATTCAACTGCATTATTTTCAGGGGGTGCTCAACTCGGACCGGACGATAAAATTTATTTCGCCCAGAATGGGAGCGATTCTGTTGGCCGGTTCAACAATCCGAATGTTTATGGTGCAGGCTGCAATTTTCAAATGAACGCAGTTTCACTGGAAGGCCATAACTGCGGGCCGGGCCTGCCCCGGTTCCTTCAACGTTATAAGGCCTACTTCCACCATTCAGAGGGATGCCCGTATGAACCCATTGCTTTTACCTCCGACATCTGGCCGCCCCCCGATTCGATCCGGTGGAACTTCGGTGAT